>Ga0206126_10000611_pt1 | contig 47172 bp, 42 predicted proteins | sample Helgoland_Spring_5_FD_148621 | JGI IMG/M metagenome (GOLD analysis project Ga0206126, IMG submission 148621) | Pelagic subsurface seawater microbial communities from Kabeltonne, Helgoland, North Sea - Helgoland_Spring_Bloom_20160412_1 | ecosystem: Environmental > Aquatic > Marine > Epipelagic ...
AAGATCATATGTGCTTCCGCAAGATGTAAGTACTAATACTAGTGTAATAATAATTAATTGTTTCATGTCTTTTTATTTTTTCTTACCTTCTAAATATCCTTTTTCGTATTGTAGTTCTTTTTCTATATCTACTATTCTGTCTTCTAATTTATTGATAACCTTTATCTTTTTATCTAACCTTTCATGTACGGTTGTTAACTCTACTTGAAGAGCAGTAAATTGTGCGAAGATAGTTCCCGCAGTAAATATAGCCGCTAATAAACCTACTACAATTGACCAATTATTAGCCAAAAATTTATTGAGGTTTATTTCACTCATCGCCTTCCCACCATTTAATGTGAATCATTATGAATATTATATAAATATTCAACTCATAGCAATCTTCTACTTCATCAGGTGTAAAGAATGCCCAACCTAACATTGGACCGATTCTAAATCTTTCTGATATTGCTACAACGTAGCCTAAATTATCGAACATATTTATCTTGTATTGATTTGTATTCTTCTTTTGCGTCATAACTAGGACAGGCTTTTGTAGAGAAATCTCTGTGACCATACACCTCTGATCCTGGGTAACTAGCACACAGAAATCCAACCAAGTATTCTAGACTGTCAATTTGAGCATCTGTTCTGGTGTCTTTTGGATTCATATCTGCATCACATCCACCTACATAGGTAATACCTATACTGTATTTGTTATGTCCTTTTACATGAGCACCTGATATATTTAGAGGTCGCCCCTGATTAATAGTTCCGTCAAGTTGCACAACATAGTGGTAGCCTATTTGTGACCATCCTCTTTGTTTGTGCCATGAGTCAATTTCATCTACTGATACCGGTCTTCCCTCTGGAGTGGCAGTACAGTGTACTACAATCTTATTTATTTTTCTCATTTTTTCATTTTTTTGTAACCATCGTAATAAAACAAATCATAAAGAGTATTATCTCTTGCCTCTTTCTTTAAATCTCTAACAGCCAAACCTAATTCTTCTCCTTTAAGACCTTTTAGATAACTTGAGTTTTCTCTTAATATTTTACCCACTGCTTTAGCAGATTCCATTTTATAAACCTGATATTCATCGTCATTCAAATATCTTTCATCATTTATATCATAATCTTCAATTTTTCTATTAGATGCTTTTCCTACATACACCCCTTCACCTACAAGGTGTTTTGCTAAAGGATCGCCTTTTTCACCCCACGTTAAGTCTATTGGAATTAGTTTGCTGCCTTGTTCTGGTATTATTGGGTCCCCATAATTATCTACCATATCGTAAAGACCAGAATTTGCTATAGGAATATCTCTGTATAACTGATCTATTGCACCTGTAAGAGTTCCATTTCTCCTTGCTTTTATAGGGTCATCCATGATTTCCATGTAACCTCTCACTAGTTGTTTGTGAAAATTAGGCATTGCAACAGCATTTAAAACTCCGAATGTTTTGTTTGCAATTGCTTTAGCAGGATCATTTGAATTTAAAATTCTACCAAGATCTGACAAACCTTGTAACCATGATTGTTGCAACATACTCATAGCGGTAGTTAATGTTACATAAGAGAATAAATCTGCATTACCTTCTCCGTCTATTGAGTTACCGTATTTATCACTTTCATAAAGGGTTCCTGCGGCTGCAAGAATAAAATATAATGGGTGATCTTGATATGAAAAACTTGCTTCTCCTATTGTCACTGTAAAAGGTTTCCATCCTGCTTTTTTTAACTCATATTTTTTATTAAAGTCTCTCGGACCGGCTGCTGATATTTTAAGAACTGCATCTTCGTCATCTGCATGAGTCATAAGATATCCAACTAATCCCGCTAAAGTAGAAAAGCCCATAGAAGCCTTTATATATAAATCGGCTTTTTCTTCTGAGGATAGAATTCTTGTTTTACCACTTGCCATTCTTACCTTACCTCTGGCTGCGGTAACTGCTCCAATAGGTGTATAATGTAAAAACCTATTAAATACATTTGTTAATACTCTAGCAAATGGTATAAACGTAGTCATTACAGGACCAACATAATCCATCTGTCTTGATTGCACTATAAAATTATACAAGTAACTCAACCCACCTTCTGGTTCGTAATTAAATGTTGTCTTTGCAGCAAAGTCCTCTGATTGTCCCTGAACAGTCATGTCTCTATTAGCCTCCATTAATTCATGAACACGAATCTTAAACTGAGTCGTTCCGTCTTTGTAGTTTTCTAATCTTGCTTCTGCTTTTGCTCTTTCTAAAGACTCTTTTGGAGGATTTATAATTGTTTCTGCTCTTTTTATGTCTTCTGGTGTTGCATTCTTTCCATTCTTTATTCTATAGGCAAGTGCTCTTGCTTGCATTTCTTTTGCAGAATGAAAAAACAATTGATCTCCTGCAACCATTGCTCTTTGAACATATTTTAAAAAGTTCGGAGACCAAGGAAGAAATTTAGAATTTAAAAGCCAATCTGCATTGTCTGTTACTTTTTTAGGTAAAAGTTTACCTATAACAGTATTGTTAGTACTAAACCTCCACCACTCTAGCAAAGTTGGGTTATCAAACTTATTTGATTTATCTGATTTAACTCCTGTTTCTAAAATATGTTTTGCATTTAACCAACCTTTACTAAGTCCTTTTATCATCCCTAATGGTGCTTGAAAAATCGCAGCAGGGTTTCCTTTTATTCCTTCTCTTAATGACGTAACAAACAACTCATTACTGATAGACATTACATTTGCAAATATGTTTTTTATCTGAGTTGGTACACCTGATAATATACTTGCATAAAAATATGCCACAAACACATCCTTAAAATTAGACCCTAGTAAATTCTGAATGTATTTATACTCAAGAGCCATTGCCTCAGATTTTGGTAAACCTTCTGCTGCGTTTTCAGAATCATTTTTAAGTCTTTTTAACTCAGTTTCTTCATCTTTTGTTAATGGTTGTTTGCCCGCTTCTTTTAACTTTTTATTTACTAAGGAAACTGTTCTATCTGCACTTAATGCTTTTAGCAAACTAAACGCTTGAATAAATCGACCTGCTTTAGTTCCCTCTTTTGATATCTGCTCTACAATATTATTTATAGATGCTGAAATCAAGTTAGCCTCAGAATCTTTACCTTCTGTCCTTAGTTTTTGAATTTCTGCTTCTAACGCTGTTATAACTTTATTAGTTAAAGCAATTCTAACTTCTGGAAGTAGCCAATCAGGATTAGACTTTATTATAACCACTGAATCCTCTAACCCTAATTTCTCAAACATAAAGTCCGCTTCAGCCTGAGTTATATTATTTCTCTTTGGGATATAAGTTTTTGCTTCGTCTGAAATCTGCTCAAATGTTTCTTCACTTAATACTTGTTCAAGTCTACTTGTATATTTTCTTTTTTCGGATCTAGGAGAATCTTCTGGAACTTTTCCTGTGTACATTTCACCTAATTCTTTTACAGAAATATCTGGAAATCTTTGGTTGAAATATTGTACAATCTCTCCTTCAGTAAATTTACCAAGTTCTTTGAATTTTGTTATAGCATCATAAACCTGTTTTTTATTTGTGTCTCCATCTAATTGGAATGACATTCCAGGGTTTTCTGATTTATTTAATATTCTTACAGGTGCATACGTTAATCCTACAGTTGTAGGTAGTATTTGAATGTAAGATCTTGCCTTACCATCTTTGTTTCTTGGTCTTCCTAATTCAATATTTGTATCAGTTTCTGGATCAGCAGTATGATCTCTCCAGTCCTTTCTGTCTTTTAATATATGTAATTTAGTTCTTGAATTAGTTTCTTTAGGATCAACTCCTATTGCTTTAGGGTACGACTCATGTGCATCCGATTTAAATGTACTTAATTTAGTGTCAATCTCTACTACAGCATAAATCTTATTAGTTTCTGCTTCACCTCTAAGTAATGGCTCACCTAACATGTATGATACAGCCTCAGTTAAGTTGGCTTTAGAAATTCTTCCACCTGTACCTGTCATTTGATCATAACCAATTGTATCTTTAAAGAATTTAAATACCTGTGCATTGGTTTTAGTTATTTTATCAGACTTAATAAACTTCATTTTACCTTTAGCATCTAAGGCTTTAGGATTTACATTTTGTGCAAGCCTATCTAAAAAAGACTGAACAAATTGTTTTCTATCCTCAAAAGAGGATTTATCGTTTGCTAGTTTAGTTCTAATTAACTTTAAATTGTTCTCAACTGAAAACCTGTTTTTTGTATTTGCTCTAAGTCCTGTAATTTTATCAATCATCACAGGCTTACCTTTTACTTTTATAATGTTTCCTTCTTTATCTTTTTTCTTAGTCTTTTTAGTTGTAGTATCATTTGCAGCATTTACCAATGCTCTATTTACTTGTGATTTATTTAAACCTAAACCATCTATAAAAGTTTTAGTTGTAAATATATCAACAACAGCGTTAGAGGCTGTGGTAGAGGAAAGAAGTTTGCTTGCTTGTGCAGTTACCAATCCCATATATATTTTACCGTCTGGATTCTTTTTAAGAGATTCATTTAGTGTCTTTACTAGTGAGTCAGCACCTGATTCTGTTGAAGCCCAGAAAAAACCTTTTTCATGAAACTTTATAGGGTAGTACATACCGCCTTTACCCTCTACAATTATTTCACCATTTTTAGCACTTATTTGACCAGAGAAAGCAAAATCAGGAGTATGCAAAACCATATGCTTGTCTGCAAAATATTCAAGTTCTTTGTCTCTTGTGATATCTCCAAAGGCTTCTAATAATTTAAACTTTTTCCCATTCTTGTCATATGAATACAGAAGCCCTGTTTGTGGATCTAAAAAGTTTGCTTGGAACAATAATGTTTGTCCATTATCATCTACCTTAACTTCAGGCTCTACCTTAGATTCTGTTGATACGATTTTTTCTCCTGTTAGTATCTCTGTACTAGCAAGTTCTATAAATTCTCTTAGAGTAAGGTTTTCTATATCACCTTCACTTTTTACATTAAATTTGTTTTTAATAAAATCAAAAAACTCTTTTATCCAATTATCCCAAATACCTTGGGCTTCTTGACTTTCAAATATCTTAGCCCCACGTTGACCAATAGCAATTGCTAATGCTTCATCTAATATCTTATCCTCTGTATATACTTTTTGTAAATCAGGGTCTTGTGCTATTTGGTTTCTTAAATTTTTAACTATATCACTATCACCAATCAGAGACATACCTTTGTCCCACAATTCTTTTCTTTCTTGCTTTGCTAATCTTGTCCACACATGACCAAACTCATGGATAGGTGTATCCTTGTTTGCTGTTTTAGGATTTATTAATACCCTGTTATTTGTGGCATCAAATACACCTCTTGCAGTTTTGGCTCCTTCTGGTGACACACCTTGAGATAGGGCTAAATCTTCTACCGCTTTTGAATCTACAACCACCTCAACACCAGGAAAGTTTTCTTTCAATCTTTTTACTAATGGTGTTAAATAATCTCCATCTGCTTTGGCTGTTGTCACCTCTTCTTTAGTGAATAAAGGTTTTGGATTAGTTACTTGGTCTCCCTTAACTTTTGGATTAGAGTTAGGTGCTACATCCATGCCTGCTTCTTTACGCTGACGATCAGACATTCTAGACTCTAACTTAGGATTTATTACACTCTTTATGTCAACATCTTCAGTTTGTTTAACATCTCCTTCTGTACTAACACTAACATATTCTTCGTTTGTGAGTGTGTTATCTTTTGAAATTGTTTCCCTAGAAAAAACAGCACCTTTTTCATCTGAAATTTGCACCTTCCTGCTACCATCGAGTTGAGTGGTTACTGTAGCAATGTTTGTTTCCCCATTACCATCTTCATATGTAATCTTTTGTTGCGATACAGGTACTTGAGAGTCGTTATATCTTTCTTCTTTTGTTTCTGTTTTCTGGTCACCCTCTACTTTTGGGTCTGGCTTTACAGTTCCATTTAATTCTAATTCAGAATCGTTATCTAAAAAAGAATCCATTTCTGATTTTCTCTCTTCAGTTAGTTCTGTAGGCACTGAACTTTCACCTTCAGTTTTTGGTTCTACTTTAGGCTGTTTCTTATTATTTTCTAGTTCTTCAGCAATAGCGTCATTAGTGAGGGCATACTGTGCCTCTAATACTTTCATCAACGCAGGGTTTCCTTCTGCATTGTCCATTAATCTTTTTATATTATTAGAACTCTGAAACAAACTAAGTAATTTAGATTCTGACTCTTCACTTAATTTATTTGTAGATAGTTTAGCCGCATCTAATTGATTAAACAAACTTGCAAATTCTGCTTTTTTTGCATCTGCTTGTTCTTTTGTATAGGTGAACATTTTTGCACCTTCAGGATCCATATATTGTTTACCCACTAAATTATCTAATCTTTCAAAGAATTTTTCTTTTGCTTTATACGAAGCGTATGTTGCTTGTTGCTGTAAAGATGACTGAGATGTAATATTCAATGGACCTGTTGAAGTTCCTGCTGCAAGACCAAATATTCCTGACTCTTCTATTTCTCCTCTTGACCATTCTATTTCAAATGATTTTTCTGGCGACATTACTTGGTTAAATCCACCACGAACTGCATTAAGAGCAGGTATTTCTGCTAATTCTTCAAGGAATTCTCTTTTACCTGCACCAAATACTTCTTTCATAGCATACTTAAATGCTGTGCTTTTAGATTCTTTACCTCCTTGTGCTAAATACGCAATGTATCTTTCTGTTAATTTTGAGGCTGCTTTCTTTTCACCGATCAAATAGAACTGTGGATTTATCTGAGCCACTGCTGCAACAGCAAGAGATCCAGTAACTGCAAAAGCAGAGGCTTCAGCAGGTGTCATACCTTGTCTTATTGCCTCCCCATAAAGTTGGTTGTGAGTCTGTCCAGTTACAGCACCAGTTAGTGCAATTCTGTTTGCTACAGTAGATTTACTTAAGTAGTTACCCGCCCTTGTCAATCCTGATCCTTTTGCTAGTGCTCCTGTTGCTTTAACTCCAGTACCTAATCCTTTTGTCCCAATCATTAATATACCTAAGTCAGCCATAACTCCAACAAATTTTGGTAATGCACCCTCTAAGTTGTATTGTTGTTCAGATTTATATTCTTCAGGGTTTGCTTCGTACTTCTCTATTACTTGTTTTACTATTTCATTGTCTTGTACTAAATACCCATCTTTATCTCTAACTGTTTTTGCTGATCTATATTCAGCACCTATGTTATCATCAACAACTAATTGATAGTCATCAACCATCGCAACTCTCTCAGACAAACCTCTATCCTTATTACTAGATTGTCCAAGTTGAGCAACCATGTTTGGGTTTTTTTCCTTACTAAATATTCTCTCTGATGCTTCTGCTAATGAATCTGTCCATCCATATTCGTCATTAAATGAAAGAGTTCTAGGAAGAGATAGTATATCATTTACTCCCTTAGCAAGTGATGATACTATTGGTTTTGATATATTGTTTTTAAACCATTTTGGCTGTGGCATTTGTCCAGGAATTTCTGCGTCTGGAAGGTCATACTTATCCTTCATATCCACATATGCTTGAGCACCCTTTAGGTTTTTTTGATTCTCAACCCACTCAGGGTTTCTAGTATCAAAATTTTCACTTACATCTCTAACATGACCTAATATGTTTATTGCTCTTTGATAGTTCTTAAATTCAGGTAAACTGTTTAGTTTAGAGAACCTTTCTTGCATATCTTCATATGAACCGTACTTGTATATTTTGTTTGATACACCTGTTTGTGTAGGTTTGTTAGACTTATAGTCTGCACCCTCGGACATTATATCATTTATTTCATCTATAAGGTCTTGTTTCCTTGTTGGATCAGTTTCTGTACCAAGTTTATCTTGTAGTATTTTTATTTCTTTCCCTTGGGAATTAAGTTGATTTATTAAAAATCCATATTCATCTCCATGATCTTTCCATACCTGACTATTTTCTGTATCTTCTACAACAGAAAACATATCCTCTGAAAGAAAGTTAATTGCCTTTTGTTCAAAGTCTCCTTTTTCAACTCCAGTTAATTTATCATTGTTATAATCTAATTGACTAGCAAACAATTCATTTCCTGATGCATTAGAGTAGTTTCTTAAAACATCATAAAAATCTGCTTTTTGTGTTACTAAATCAGAAGTAGTTGCTGCTGCAACTTTTGCTCTTTCTAATGACGCTTGTTTTTTTGCTTCTTCTTTTTTAGACTTGTTAGAGTCTATTATTGCTTGGGTTCTAGGACTTACTCTTCTTGAATTTCCTCCAGGTCCAGTACCTCCAGATAGTTTTGGATTGCTTGATTTTCTTGCAACATCTGTTGTTTGATCTACAAAAGTAGAAGAAGATGCATTAAATCTAGGTAAGTTATCTGCACTTTCAGGAATATTATTTATACTTAAAGTTGGAGTAGGTAAAAACTTGTCAGCATTGAACTGATCATAGTTATCATAACCCCAAACAGATTTAGCATTATCACCTAAATTATTAAATACTTTTTTTCTGTATTCACCAGATTGCATTTGAAACTTAAACTCATCATAAGTTCTTTTTTGAGGACCATATATTTGCCCTATTTTTTCCCAGGCTGCAAGTAACTCTTTGTCTTCCATGTCTTGTTTTTATTCAGTTGGTTGTCCCAATACTAGCATTCTCATCTCATCTTGATCAATTGTTTTATCAGATCCGTCATTAAATCTTATAACAAACTTATCTCGCCCTGCTCCAAGTAATGCTGCTCCTGGTTTTATAGATTTAATCGTTTTTGTCGTACTAATACCAGGTACTACTTGACCAGACCATGATGTATTTAATGCCTTGCTCATTTCAGTTACATTATCATAATTCTGATTGTCATTATTCATTTGTTCAATAGAAAATCCTTCTATTTGAGCCAACGCTGAACCTGCTGTTTTTTGTTGATTTCTTTCATTACTAGCATTTTCATCAGTCAATTGATACTTTTGATACTTAGTACCTGCTAGTGATTGGTTTGCAGGTGACCATTTTCCAGACTGTGCTTCAGCAGAAGTCAACTCAGAAATATTTTTAGTTGTTGTACCGTCTGTAACCGTTTGTCTGATATTAAATGATTTCGATGTATTATTGTATTCAGGTAGACTATTAGCATCAGTCATATCAAACCCATTACCTGCACTTGAAGCCATAATCATTAAGTCATTAAATTGACTCTCGTCATATCTAACAACTCCACGACCTGTATCTATGTAAAGTGCATCTTCGTTTAGTGGTCTAAATATTTTAGTAGCAGGTCTACCTGGTGATTTTCCAATACCTGGAATAAGTTTAATATCTTTGAACTGACTAGTTACATCAAACCCTGATAATTTAGTATTCTCGAACATAATACTACTTTTGGATGTTTTTCCAATAATTGATTGATCACCTAGTAGTGCTCTACTGATTTGTGTTGCTATAAGTGATGACGGATTTGGTTTATTGCTAGAGGATCCGCCACCTTGACCTGGTTGGAAACTTTCTCTTGTTTTAGAAACACTTGCGTAATCAGGAATTACTTGTTTCATTTGATCTAAAATAAATTCTTGACCTGCTGCCATTTCTAAGGCTTCCATCTCTTCTGGAGTTCCTGTTTTCCCTTTTGTTTTCTTATCAACGTAGGCATCTAGCATTGCCATGTGTGCTTTACTTGATGTTCCCCATTTCTCAACTAGGTCTGTCGGAACATCTGAAGAGTTTGTAAAAACAGGAACAGATCTTCCGTCTTGTAGTTTATACATTTGAGTTTTTTCACCTGCATACTCCCCTTGTTTTAAGGTTGAGAATTCACCAATATTACCTTCTTCAGATTTAGTTGATCCACCAAACTTATACTTACCTAGTAACTCAACAAAATCCTCTCTTACAACATCTTCATTTATATTTTTTGTAGATTTTAAATAACCTTGGTAGGCTTTATTCATTCCTGGAGAATCCAAATCTAAAGAAGTGTTGTCTTCTAATAAAGCAAAGAAAGCATCCTTAGAATAATATTTTTTATCTTCATCTCCCTCAAACGCAGCACTAGTTCTTTCTAGTAGTTTAGTTACCTGTGCTTGTTTTTGTACGGTCATCCCCAACTCAGCGTTAGCCTCATTTAGAACCTTAGAATAGTTCTTACCATTAGGATTTAATTTAGCCATTCTATCCAATGCACCCTCAACTTGAGTAACCATATCGTCAGAAAAATGTCCTGAAACAATACCATCTCTTAAAACTTGTGCTTGTTGAAACTTAACTGCTTTATTTCTATTTGTTTGAGCAATAGAGCCTTTTATTGCTGAGTCTAATAATGCATCTCCTGAACTATCATACCCATCAATACTTGATTTCCCTCCAAAATCTGGAGTTGTTTTTGCTCCCATTAAGCCCGGAGTGAATTTTGCCATTGTCTATTTTTTTAATTTTTAACACCTGAGAAAAATGATCCTTCTCCAAAGCCTGCTGCATTTCCGGCTGTACCTAAGTTTGTCATACCCGCACCTAGGGCTTTCATTCCACCTGAAATCATTTGTCTAGATGCATTATTATTGTCCATTGTCATCTTTACCTTTTGATTATATGGATCTAATTCATTCAACTTAAATGCTTGATCTCTGAAGCCTGCTAAGTTTGATAACGCTTCGGACATTCCTTCACGTCTTGCTGATCTTTCTTGTGCTCCAGATATCCTGGCTTTCATCAAAGCATCTTGTGATTGTGCGTCTGCTGAAGCACCTACAGCCAACATATCTTCTAGTGAACCTGAAGATGACTGCACTCTATTTAAAGAATTTGCTTTATCTGTATTAATGTTATTGACTAAATCTTGTTGCTCATCTAAACGAGCATTTACAAGGTTTCGTCTCATCTCAACATCTTGACCAACTTCCTTTGGTATCTCGTACTTTGGTCTTTGGGCTATAAGGTCATCGATTTCTCTTTGTCGTTTCTTTTTACCAAAAAGACCTTGCCCCATTGATATTAAACCACCTAGTGCTTGCGTTCCCGCACCAATCATTCCTGCTGTTATTCCCATATATTTTTATTTTTTAAGTTGTATGTCCTTTACTAGTTATAAACCCAATGTTAGAATGTTTAACCTCTAAGTCCTCTTGTCTAAAAGCCATAAACACCTTTATGTATTGTCCTCTTAATTTTGTTCCTCTCATCAATCTGTCTCCATATGTAGAGTTTTCACCTACATTTGGATCATTCGTATCCCCAAACATTTCTGAATAATAAGTGCCTTCTTTTCTAACATAATCATTAGTGTTTAGGTCACTATTCATTGTCCAGTTATCAACTGTTTCAAATCTCGAAATTGTTGGGCTTGCATTTCCTTCTACAGAATGTGTCATAAACACTTTAGGCTGAGACGGTTGTACATTCTCTACATACGATATTTGTGTAGGATATTTACCATTGTAAAAATAATTCTTATTATTGGAATCATCATGAATATATAACTGTCCCTTTACAAAGGAAGCAAAGGTTGTTTTATGTGTAGAAAAGTATTCTGGAGTAAATGAGTATCTACTAACCCATCTCTGTGCCGCTTCACTCCATGCTATTGTTGTTCTACTTCCTGTTTTTATAACCTCAGCAATTTCTTCAACTTTTTTAAATACCCTAACGTTTGTTTGCCATGTATAATTACCTGCATTACTATTTGAATAGTTAAAAGATATTTTTGGATTAGATCCATGAGCAGAAGTTATTGTCAACTCAACACCTGAGTTAGAATATCCAGATGCTAAATTATTTTGTGATAATATATTTGTATCTGCATACCCTAATGTAATATCTAAATCTACCTGAGCAGTTGTAGCGGTGTCAGAGTCAACTATTTTGTATATAATACCACCACCAAATATATCTCCAACAGAAACATTATCTGTGGTTGTCTGACTTCTAACTGCTCTAACTCTAAAATTATGACTTTTTTCTCTACCAAACTGTGCCCCTCCCCCAGAATTAGGATTAAAAGACATACTAAAAACTGGTGTTCTTATTTGCAAATAACTTGCTTCAAGTGAAGCCCAGTAATTTTTTACAATAGCCCAAACATGATTTTTTCTAAGTTTTGAACCTCCGTTATTTGCGATAATAGGGTCTAATACAGACATTAAATTATATAAAACACTTAACTCATAAACCGTAGGTAGATACCAATCATTATATGTTACTCCATCTACAGTTCTAGATATATCTGATGCAATCTTAGCGGCAGACGATACGTGGTTTGTTTGGTTTATTATTTGAGTAGTATTGTATGCCCCATCTGAACTTGAAGCCCCCGCATAATAATTTTCATTAGTTTCACCATAACTTCCACGAACATTACTCCAATGAATGTTTTCTGATTTAATTGTTTGATAATCACCACTTGTTATGTTTTCCTCTGCAACAGAATGAGGAGTTCCTTCCTGTAAATCAACAATATACACTGTTTTATCTGTGGTAGTAGGAACCTCATTACTAATATCAAAAACTATCTTGATTTCGTCACCTGGTTTAAAGTCTGTATCTATAGTAAAATTGCTCATATTTTTTTATGGATTGTTATTCGATGATGATTGACTTACACTTCCAGTTATACTTACAGGTGTTGATTGACCAGTTGCATTTGAAATACCATCAAAATTGCTTACTTTAAAATTTATAGTTCTAGAACCTCCTATAAAGTTTCCAGGAACATATACTTGAACAGAATCTATAGTTTGTGTATTTGTGAAAGCAACGTCTACAGTCTCTGATTCAATAATACTATTACTTGAATCCATAACAATAGTTATCTGTCCTGATGCTGTACCAGTTGTTTGACTTTTACTTACATCTATCTGAACATAACCTCCGTTAGCATTAACAGAGTTACTCTGTAATGTAAATCCTCCAATTCCAAAAGATGTGTCTTCTACCGTATAATTGTAAACAGTTCCGTAAGAAGTTCCAATATCATTTTTAGCGTATGCTCTCCAATAATACGTTGCTCCTTCTGCTAATAATCCTACACTAGCCTGATAATTGTATGGGAATGATGATATTGATGTTTGTGATGCGGTGATAGTGGTAACACCAGACTCACCAATTGTTGGAGTAGTATCAGAAATACTATGAACAAACCCTCTTTGAGTTATACCATTTGTACCTGCTGTAGAACCTCCGTTAGAAGTTATCGATCCATTGTAAACTCCTTGTGCTGATTTATAAAGACCTGTAACTACGGTTGGTGCTGTATTAGTTGACGATCCTGTTGACTGACTACTCACAGAACTATATCTTGTTCCAAAATTAGAAATCAAATATGTTTTAGCGTATACTGTTGTATCTGCACTAAGACCTGTAATACTATGAGACATACTTGTTATATCACCTGTTATTACTTGTTTGGTCACCCCAGATGCTCCAATAACTGGATTTGTATCCGTTGTAGAGTAAACAAAACCAAACTCAGTTGCAGTTTCTCTATTTAAACTTATTGATGAATTTAATTCTATTCCTGTTGAAGTAATATTATCAAAATCTACACTTGAAATAACTGCTTTTTTTAACGGTCTTGAGTCTATGACAATACTGTCTATATCTTCAGTAATTCCTTGTATAACAATATTAAATGATCCAGGTTGGTAACCGACTACAGAACCAGATTCCTGTATTTCTGTAGCAGATGTTCCTATTCTACTTGATGAAATATCACTACATACTCCTAAAGAGCACTCTGTAAAGTTAGTGGTGTTGTTATTCGAGTTTCCGAACTGCCATGGTACACTTGAGGAACATGCAATTGTTGCAGACCCATTTGATAAAGAAATTTCTTTCTCTTCAAACATCGGAAAAGTTCCTGTAGATGCTCCCGTAACTCTTATTGGAGTATTACCATCAGTTTGGGATCCATATAAATAAGATGTATCGTTTTGATAATTAACAACATTTGACACTATGATATCTCCAGTGTTAGATTGTATTTCTCTTGTTAATTGAATTTGAATAACACTGACATCACCAAATACGTTTGATATTGTTAACGAACCTGTTCCTGCTAAAAACTCACCCTCTGAGTTTGTGCTAAAACCTCCACTACTAGCGTTTACTACTGAAATTGTAGACCCAGAAGGTGATATAACTACATTAGACGGTATTGTAAATGTGTACGGACTTGTAAAACTAAATGAACCGACTCCATCAATAACAGTCATCTCATTTATTATACTCCATGGTTTTATGATTGAAACTGACACTACTTTTGAAGTAGGCTGATCACCTGTATTTATAATATCTATTACAGGTTCATCTGGATAGTAAGGGTCTTCTTGCAATACTACAACTGTCTCACCTGTTTTAGGTAAACTTAAAATATACTCTGAGTTATAATCATCGTAAGTTCCTATAACAAAACTATTTAAACTATCTGAAGTAATAATGTCAGACTTCTCCTTAAAATAAGTCTTCATTTTTACATCTCCAATCGCTGTTAAGCCATTAGTGTTATATTTGACTACGGTTTGGTTTTTTACATCAAACCAAAAAGCACTACCCTCATTGATTGCAACTGACTCAGGATGTTTAGTTCCGTAAGAACCTTTTAAAGTATTTATTGTACCTATAACACCTGATGAAACTGCCAAAAACTGTCCACCACTTGATGACTGCTGTAGTTGTTGCTCTCCTAAGTAAATACTAGATGTTTCGTTTTCTGATATGGCTAACATTACTGTACCAGTTGACTGAGTTTTGCTAGTAACTTTTAATGACCTTAACGGTCCCGTTGCATCGTCTAACCTCTTCTCATCTAAAGCACTAAACTTAGATAAACCATTTATTTTACTACCTGGTATTTTTGTTTCACTGAACACGATACCAGTAGTTTTTATTTGACTACTAACCTCTGAAGGTACTAGATTTGGTTTACCTGTTATTTGAATCCAGTTTAAGAAATAATCAGTACTAGGATTCATAGACTCTGCCGCATATAAATACTCATCAGGTAGATCAACTAGAATATCATTATTAGTATCCACCTTTGCCTCAGCGTCAGTGTTTTGAGTTAAGTCAGATTTCACAATCATATTGACTAAAGTTCCATCTGATTGGCTTACTTGAGTTGGGGTATTGTTATTGAACTCCGAATCAAGTATGTACATTTTATTCTTACCATTATCACCTGTAGCATCAATTGTGCTTCTTCTAAAAAATATATGACCATCATTATGTACAGCACAAATTTTTTCTCCAAAATCACTTTCCCAAAACAATTCTTCTATTGTTGCATAGTTTTTTGTTACCTCAGATTGTTCCATTGTTACGGTCCACTCATGATGTACATCTCCTCCTGCTAGCCATGATTTATCTTGAAACTCTTTATGATGTACTTTTACTTTACTCCCTGCTTGTATAACACCATTTGGCGGAGATAAATAATGTGAGTATGTTTTACTATTTACATTACCTAACCCTGCTCCGTATGTTTTACAATTAATAGCCCATTTATCATTTAAAGTGTGACCCGTTGTTGAATTAAACTGAACAGTTAATCCGTCTGACAAAGTTTGTACACCTCCTGTAATAGTAGTTGTATTACCCCATGCATGATTTATCATTCTTTGATTCGCTTGTCTTTTTCTCCATTGAAATTGATCAGCCGAACCAGAGGTTGATGTTATTTTTATTTCAAATCTAAGGTCATTATTTGTGTAAGTAAAATTACCTAATCCTGTGTTAGCACTTAAGTCATTTAAACCAACTCCATGGTAATATGGAAACCCTATGTACGCTGAATGTCCTGCAAAAGGATCATTATATTTATTCTGGGATCTCGCTGAAGCCGAAAAGAAATGAGGCTCTAAGTCTGAAGTATCAGCCTTTAAAGATCTTAAATATACATCACCAATTAAATCTCCAGACATATTGGATAAAGTTGGTTGATTATCTTCTTCTCTTATTATTCTACCATTAAAACATTCGTAATAAAATTCGTTTGGTTGTATTTTGTGTGGACTGTATATCTCATACACAATAGTGTGATCAATATTAGCCAAGGAAGTTTGTCCTAAATAATTTACATCATTTAAGTTAACTAAGTTTGTTTTTACATATTTTCCTTCTTGCCCTATTATTGCAAATTCAGATACTTTATTAGATGTTATAAGTTTTATACGGTCACCCTCTTGATAACTATAACCCTGTTTGTATGATGTCAAATCTCCGAGACCAATAGCAATACCCTCATGATTAGTAGAGAAAGAAATAAATTCATTATCTGAAAAAGTTCCACTTGGTGTTCCTGATAAAGCCTGAATATCATTTGTGTCATTTACGGGATATTTTTTTTCAACATTTACAGAGAATCCTCCGTTAGAGTCTGTTTCAAAATATCTTATCTTATCTGAAAGATTAGAAATAGTAAAATCTTTAGTTAAATTTTTAGTTCTTACTATAGCATAGTATTCTGCCCAGTCCGGGATTTTATTTATCAAAGACTGATTTATATTAAACCTTATTACAGAATTATAATTACTTAAATTAAGACCACGCTCAGGTGTTATTACTTTTAAACTATCATCTGTCAATACCCCTCCTGTTCTTCCTGCAAAATCATAAAAAGCAATACCTATTTGGTACGCAGAAGAGTGAGCAAAACCAACTTTACCTCCCTTATTTCTATCATACTGAGAAAAACTGTCGCTAAAGTTTTGATTTATTATTTCTAAACTTATATCGTTAGAATCTATTTGTTTTGGATTTAACCTTCCTTCTTTAATATTACCTAAAAACAATCTGTTTCTGGCTATACTTAATGCCTCAGCCTCATAAGGAACTGTATCGTACAACTTAACAGAATTAGAGTCATCTACAGAAAAACCTAAAACATCATTGTAAAAGTCTGCTGTAATAACACCCTCTGTACTTTCTTTTTGTCCTTGAAATACAGTAGCATGTGAAACGCTATCAAATTCTTTCCAAATAAAATACGATGTGTCTTTATCAAACTTTACAGCAAACTGTATTTTATGTACATCTTGAGATATTCCAGTCGAATCTGCCTCGTATAAAGGAAAATCTACCTTAATTTTTTTAGATGTTTTATGATTTTCATTATCCATATCCTGGTTAGGATAATGGTGTGATGTTGGTGAAAAAACACTGGTCTCACCGTCTTTATATACATATCTGTATGCAAAAGTATGTGCCCTAGATTTTAAGAATGACGTATCTCTTGTACTATCTTCTTGAACTGTTGTTTTTAAAGGTAGCATTGGAGGTTTACGAATCAAAGTAACTACAGACTTTTTAATAGGCTGTACATATGGTTCTGATTCGGTTTGATAACCTAAGTTGTTTGTCGCTATACCTCTCTCTACATTTATTCTAAATGGTTCCCTTTCTTCAACACCAGTCCAATACAGTATATCATCTATGTATGCTATACCTGTTATTGGCTTATCTTTGTTAAAATTTAAACTGTAATTAGATTCTAAGTCATTGTCATTTAAGACTAGATATATATTTTCAGACTCAGGCTTATAACAATATATAGCACAGTTTGAAGTGACTTTGTTAATTAAAAAATAAAATATATTGTTTGTGGTAGGATCTTCATACGAGCCTATTACCTTTGTATCTTGATTTACTTGATAATTTGGTATGTTAGTCGTTCCATTTACATTAGAAAGCGAACCAGATTTACCTTCTGATGAAGATATAACTCTTGCGTTTAAGGCATCCAAATTATCTTCACCAGTATGGGCAAAATTAGAGTCATCAGTATTTAAACCTGCTATAAATGTTTTCTTTGTATTCTCCATTCTTAAGATTTGACAGCAGCATACGTATGAGATCTTAAAGATTTAAGAACATCATCCATCGACAACTGATAATTTCTACTTCTATATCTTTTGTGGGAATGTATCCACTCCTCTTTTGCCATCAACTTCTGGTTCATTGGTATTACTCTGTCGTGTTCTGCAAATCGCCATAAAATATATCTTTCTACAGCCTCTGCCGCATAAGCAGGCATAGTTGTGGCATCTGTACTTGTTTCAGAAAAACCTGTTGTTATATAATCTATAACAATCTCTTTTGCCTTATTTAAAGAAGGATCTAACATTATTTTATTTCTTTCTGGTATTACCATAAAAGAGTTTTTATATGTCGGCTTATGTCCAAAATGCCCACCAGTATGTTCACCTTGATCGTTTGTATGTGTATCATTACTGTCCGAATAAATTAGACCTTGATCAGTTTCAACATCAGGATATGGTATTTGATTCCCATCTGAGTCAAGATTCATTAACCTATTGTAAGAATCTCGTTCTATTAATTTTATTACAAACTGTCCCTTTTCCCAACCAACTCGAACATAATCTACAAAGTCATCAGGTAGGGTTATCTCTCTATTTTCGTCTACAGTTAATTTTGTAGACTTTATTTTATAAGGTGAATCGTATCCTATTTCTTTAACAGCCTTCAATGCATAGTGTAAGTAATGCATATAATAATGTATAGGCTTTCCTGTTGTCAATAGAGCAGAGCGTACTATCTCATTTACTGTGTATATTTTCATATCTGACTATTTGAATCTGATACTTTATCTACTACTTTAGGTAGAGCACCAATTAGTGTTAAAACTTCTTTTACTACTGCTTCCTCCATTTCAACAGGTATCTGTAAATAATCATACTCGCCTTGTATAGTTGGATCAACTATTAATAACTGTATTCTTACTCTTGACTCGTTGTAAGGACTTTCTGTAATATCTGTTAAAAAATTTATTACATTTCCCTCAACCCAATAACCAACTTGTGTCTCTAAAAACTTCAGTTGATCTTGAGATGATATTAAAGATTGTTGACCAGTTTGCAATGGAATATATTCGTCTGCACCACTAGGACTTGAAACCGACCATACACCTATATTTCTAGGAAGGGATATCGGAAAAACAGGTAAGAAAGCATGTACATATGGATTATGAGACGAGTTGCTTGTTAAATCCACAAAGTAAGTTGTAATTAGAGTGTGTGGAGGAAACATCTCCCCTGACTGCATATTAACTGCTAAATGTTCAGTTTTTAGTAGTTTATTTATAGTTTGACCTACTAGTAAGTTAATATCATCTCTTGATATTTCTTTCTCATCATTTGTGCTACCGCCTGAGTATAACCTTAATATTTGGTCTGTTAATTTTCCTTTTGTTATCATAGTCCTGTTTGATTTTTACCTTCTGTGTACTGAATAACATTAACATCTTCTAGGTGAACACCTAAAAAGTTTAAGGCTTTATTTATAACATCGTTTATACAATCTTCTGCCCAATTTAATTCTACACTACCTGGTAACGTATATGTTGCACCTGCGGAAACTGTTGTACCATCTGGCAATGTCAAAGCAGAACCTGCTGTAAATGTAGCGTTAGAACTAGAAGCATTATGAACTATCTTTCTACCATCAACCACATGACTAAACAAAGGTTTAATTGGTCTAGATAAGTACATAATATATCCTGAGTGTTGAACTTCAGGGAACAATTGAATCTTATTTCCAGAGTCGCCTAAGATACCTATAGGTGATGTTGTAGAGGGTGCAGCAACTTGAGATACTAATCTGTCTGCTAACTGATCCTCACTAACAACTTTAACAGGTTTTGCAAAAGTTCTATTTGTTGTAGACGTTGTATAGGCTACAGTTCCATCTGTAACAACATAAGAATTATTAGGTGTATTGTTTAAGGTCCCAACAACATATACACCTAGTAGGTGTAAATATTCTGTTAGACCTGTGAAGTTTATTACTCCTGTTGAGTCGCTAGTAAACTGCTCCCTTTTTTTAAAATACCTTAAGTCATCAGAAATTTTCTGTGTTTGACCATAGGCAATAGGTGGAATAGGTCTACCTGGTTGATGTTGTTTAGGGTTGCTGTACAACTCCATAAACTTAGACATCTGACCCCTATCAATAGCAGCGTCAATATCTTTATGTGATACATACCCGGTAGTCTCTTTATTTAGAATAAAGACTATATAATCATGAATCTCCTTTATTGTCATCTTGCTCTACATTTTCAGTAGCAGGTTCGATGATTTTACCTGTTTGGATATCAATAGTAACTTCTCCATAAGACTCTTTAAGTCTATCTTGAATTTCTTTTTGCTTTGCACTCACCTCATTCCAAGAAGCAAGTAACGCTTCCTTTCTTTGATCATACGACTGCTTCGCAATTACTAAATCACCCAGTGCAGATTTAATCTCAAATTGCTTCTGGTTATTCTCTTGAACTTCTTTAAGTTCACTTTTTTTAATTGTTGCCATAATTGTATATATAATTTATGTTTGTTCATACAAATAAAGAGAAATAATACAGAGTAGTTGTATTTTTTTACTGTTCAGTTTTTAAGAGAAAATGAATGTTTTTTCGTGACCTAATTTTACAGACAAATCAAAGTTGATATCGTAGCCTGCTGCCTTTATTTTTCTAAAGAAAACAACGTCTTCTCCATAGTTTTTATCAGCCTGATCATCAAACCAAAGTGGCGGTGTAAGTTTAGCAAAAACTTCTTTTTTTATTAGACACCAACCTAGTCCACCAAAGTCACCTTGTACCATTTGATCTTTATGCTTTTTTACATATTCATCATTAATCCAGTTTCCACCACCACCTTCAGAGGGAACTTGACCATCATCACCACCAACCCATGCTGACCATGAGTCATCTGGTTTTATTCTGTATATTCCTGAAACAACAGGAACATCCCTTGAAAGTAAATTCTCTAAGTCTTTAGGATGAAAGGTCATGTCAGAGTCAATAAGTAACATATAATCAAAATCAAACTTACCATCAAAAGGTTGTGCTGAATTATGAGACGTACCCATAACCTTGTCTCTTGATGTTTGTATAAGTGAACTGTAATCAATATTAGATGTAAACACATAACCGTTGTCTACTATCCACATAATTAGGTTTGTCCAAGAATTTAAAAAATTGTTTGAGAATCTGTTTCCTGGGCACGCAATAAAAATCCTTGGTTTGTTTTCATCCCCGCAATCTACACAAGGTTCTTCTTTGTTTTGTTTCATTGTTGTTTGTTTTAATTAAAATTATTTATAGAAATTCATCGACAAAGGTGTTTTCAATATTCCCTGGGTCATGAAAAGCGTTGTAAAAAGCAATGATATTATAATTACTACCACCTGGATATCCATAATTTGTATATGTTGTTGATGGAAAAGCACCACATCTCCAACCAGTTCCGTTAAAAGCAACTTCAGATCCTGCACTACTGTTTGTTTGATATATCGTGTTTCCTATAGTCCAATTACTTCCTGCACATTGATGAATATAAGCAGTACTCCAAGAAGAACTATTATATCTTTGAGAATAGCCATTAGACCAAGCACTTTGACTAGTACTCCATTGGTAAGCGGTTGAAGAACCACTTCCTAATATCGGTACTGCATACATTGTTCCATTATAAGAACAAGACCCGTTAACATAGAACTGATCAAATGAAGCATATCTTGTTGCATTTGCATTTGGGGTTGATCCAAAATATATTGTTAAATCTGAACCAGAATTAAGGGTTCCTGTAAACGTTTGGTATCCTGTTGACGTATGAGTATGAACTAATGTTTGATTTATTAAAGTGTATCCTGTAGTTGAGGTCTGAGTTCCTTTATATATTTTTAATTCACAGTGATCGCTATATTGTCTGTAAACTCTAATATTATAAGTTACTGAACCAGTAGAATTGTTTCTATACCTACCAAACCTTGAGATGTAATCTAACGAATTTGTAGCACCTGTCATTATTGCTCCGGTCGCCCCCGCAATAGCGGTTGCACTACTACAACCTGTTTGTGTTCCAGGGGTTAAAAAGGTAGAGTCTATAATTAATAAACATTTACCAGTTGAACCTGAAGCATCGTGATCATAACCGTACCACTCACTCATAGCGTGAGGTGCAATCGAGTCAGGTTTATTTGCAGAATTTGTATTAGTAGCATCATAATCTTCACCATTAACAGTAGTCGCACCACCCAAAGTAATGTCTTTTAGACTATACGGACCGTAACTTGTGTCCACATCAGTATAGTCATTTTCTAACTTTTCTGCTGCTAAAGCAGAAATATTTAAGGTTCCACTGCTAGGTACTGCCATTTATTCTTCGTTTTGTGCATTCTGTGCATCTATTTCTTCTTGACCTGGAGGTAATTCTTCCCAAGGCATTTTTTCTGGTTTTAGGTATTTTTGTTGTTCAATTATATCTATTTGACTATCAATGACTTGATAAATATTTGACTTTTCCTCGTCAGATAACCAACACCAATCTTGTGCTATTTCATAAGTAACATCATTATATTGAGTATAATTCTCTAAATTAGGAGAACCTAACATCTTTGTACCTACAAAGTTTGATATAGTTCCTGTTTCAGAAGTTCCCTTTATTCGCCAGTCAACTTTTGTAACAACATTTATTAATTCTGTTTCTTCACCTAAATCTTGGACAGGCTGAACATATAATTGATCTATTAATAATAAGTAAGTATTTGCCATAATTTCTATTTTTTACATTTACATTTTTTAACATTAAACACAGATATTTGTGATTTTAATTCGTCTATTTGTTTTTGCTGTTCTTGCATTGCACCAATTAGTGTGGATACTAAGTGCTCGTAGTCTACTTGTTTGTACTCTTCACCTTCCTCTTTTTCATCGTGATGTCTAGACTGTACTCTAACTACCTCTGGAACAACTTCTTCAACTTCTTGAGCAATAAGACCAATTTCTTTTACTCCCTCTCTAGGTCCTTCTTTCCATGTGTACTCTACAGGATTTAAAGATAATATCTTATCTAGGTTATTCTCTGTTGTTTTAATATTCGTTTTTAACCTTCTATCAGAAAAACTATAGTATGCAACAACATCACTAGCCATTCTAAGAATACCTGCTGAAGATACTGTACCGCAATAACCACCATTACCAGTACCAAAATATATGTTAGTTCCGGCTCCGTAATAATAATTTAAGTATAAAGAATTACCGTCAGCAGAATCAATGTGTAGATTACCATTTGTTGTTCTTAGTCTAGATTTTTTATTAGCAGTAGATCCATGTAAATATAAATCTCTATTTCCTGTGTCAGCAGCAGACCCAACATTAAGATTACCATGAACAGTAGATTCTGCTTTAGTTCCATAACTTAAACTTGCACCACCATAAGTAGATAAACCTGTAGCGGGTGTATCTGCTTCTCCTTGTCCCCAACCACTTGGATGACCAATACCAACCTTATTATAAAGGTGTATATATTCATTTGTAAAACCTCCTCTTGCTCCTTTAAAACCAATTGACTCAGAGGCTGTAAACGATATCTTCGAACTTGCTGTGTCAGCAGTATTACTTCTAAGAAATTCTGTACTATCTAGATTATCTAACGTATTTGCATTGTTAGCATCAAGACTAGTTGGTAATGATACACCTGATATAACTTTGTTTTGACTACCATTATACCTTATTGGCATATAAACCAGTAGATCCTTTGCTCCAATGTCAGCATCAGACAAATCTTTCGCTGATACCGTTACATTGTATGAGGTATTACTATTCGTATAAGAATACCATGATCCATTTCCTGTTGATCCAGTAACATAGTTCGATGCCGAAGTATTGTCGTTAACTTCTATAGATAAGTTTTTGTTTGGTGAATCTATATGGTATGAAGCAGTTCCACCACGAAGCCAAATAACAAATTTCATTGTATGTGCAGTGTAAGCCGCACCTCCACAAATTCTAGAGTATATTTCTCCAAAATCATGAACGTTAATCATATTAGGATAACCTCCCCAACCACCTACACGAACATCCATATCTAAGGTTAATCCACCTTTGTGTGTTGAGGTATTCCATGTACTTGGTGCAGTTTCAGAATAACTTCTATAAACAGTAAGCCTTGTCATTCTAGGGCTAGACATACCCGAAATTACAACGGGGTAAAATACATCTGCATTTCCGTTAACAGTGAAGTCGTATTGTTTACCTGCACCATAACTTAAGTTTGCGTGAGATCCATCAACAGTATCGGCATCTAATCCAGAACCTGAACCATCATTACCTGCATTCCATACTTCATTTCCACCTAAGTACATTTTATTTGTACCATCAATCCTTGCTATTTCACGATATGTGCCAGTTGTTTTACTTTTGAAGTACCAACCCTCATTTGATTCGTCAGCATGTTCAACAAAAGTTGTTTGATGACCACCTGTTATAGTTGTAGTTGATGTATTGGCTACAATACCTCTTACTGAAATAAAGTGATTATCATTTCCTGTGTAACCTTTAAATACACCATAACCAGATCCACCTTCAATAGCGGCATCTCCTTGAAAATTTACCTTACCTGCAAAATTACCAGTAGTGCTTACTGTTAATGAGCCAGTAACTGATAACGGATTATTTGTTTGTATGCCACCTAAGCCTTCTAGATATAATTTTGAATTACCTGTCGAACCTATACCTATATAACCCACTCTGGTATTTGAAGAGTCTACAAAATTAATATAAGGATTTGCTGCAACACCTGCACTATTAGTGTCTTTTAAGACAAGCATTGCACCACCTGTAGTTTGTATATTTACCGCAGTAGTGGAGGTTATATTTTGTACATCTCCATCAAATTGAACTGTATCATTAAATAAAACATCTCCAGATATTTCTTGTTCTTCACTAGAAGTTAACTTTACATAAGTAGAATCGTGATCATGTGCACTTGGTGCGAACGTAGCAGGCTTATTAAGTATATAAGCATCACTAGTTGTAGTTGTCTCAGTCCAGTCTGCTTGCACATTCGCTTCAGCGTCTGTAGGTGCGTGGGTTGCTTGTGAGTGAGTATACGCTGTGTTCCAATTGGTGTCATTATAACCACTTGCCGATATAGTTCCTGGGACAGTAAGAGTGTTTGTGCTCTCTAACCATTTTAAAAATGAATCTGCTCCAAAATAGCCTCTAAGATTATCTGTTCCTGTCTCACCAAGAAAAAGTCTCTCATGAGTTACTTGAATATTGTAATTATTTGAATGCCATGTCTTTATTTTAGGCACACTACCTGATATTAAAAACTCAATATGATTTGAACTTGTACCACCTGCAAAAGTATTATTACAATACCAGGTTCCATTTTCATTCCAAAAAACAGCCATAGAAACTTGATCTGTCCCTGTCCCTGGTATGTGAGCAGTCATTCTATAAGCACCACCTGTTGGCAAAGCAGAACCATCACTTGTTATAAGTGTTGCAATAGTTGTAATGCTTGCTGAGTAAACTCTACCCCATTCTTCTCTACCAACAGATCCTGCTTGGGTTACTTTACCATTTACAGTTAAATCCCCTGTAACAGTCCCTCCACCTATAGGTAAATACAATCCATCGTGATCGCCATGATCTGTTGGTATAGTAGGCTTATTTAAAATTAATGCATCTCCTGACGTAGCAGTCCAATCTGCTTGTACATTTGCTTCTGCGTCAGTTGGTGCGTAAGAGTCTGGAACCGTAGGTATAGTAGGTTTATTAAGTATTAGTGCATCTCCTGACGTAGCAGTCCAATCTGCTTGTACATTTACCTCTGCATTATCAGCAACTCCTGTAGCAGTTGAATAACCTGCGGCTGTATGCGTTCTATTAGTGAAAGCATTTAAGTTACTAGGTTCTGTCGACTGATCAGTTGTAGTATTTTCATTATACCAAGTAACAGTAGGACTTCCTTCTGTAACACTATCTTTTTGTATATAATCAAACTCTCTCCATCCGCTTGTTTTAATCCATATTTCTACAGTGTCTCCTGACTTAGTGTATTTTATCCATCCATTAGTTCCTTCTAAGGTTTTAGTTGGATTAAAATCCTCATACCATGCACCATAAACAACTGCTGTGGTGTTGGCATCGCTATGAAGATGTATTCCTGCCGTTCCTGATGCATATCTACCTGTCCAGTCAAATGTAGCATTATAGTCAACGTAACTTGACGGAACGACTATAGTAGCAAGTTTATGATATCTCACTCCTCCACTATTTCCATAACCGACTCTAATCCAGTTTGCTCGATAGTTTGTCTTTAAATAAACTCCATTATGTGCACCATAATCTGGCGGTATTGTAGGTTTATTAAGTATAAGTGCATCTCCAGATGTAGCATTCCAATCTGACTGAACATTTGCTTCAGCGTCTGTTGGAGCGTGTGCTGCTTGACTATGAGTATATGCTGTGTTCCAATTATCTATCCTACCTGTACTTACATATTTAGTAGTTGATCCTCCAGGATAAATATTACCATCTGTAAAGTAATTTCCATTATCTAAATCCAACCACGCTAACTCATCAACACCTGCATGATTATTATTAGTTGCAAAGTTAGCGTTTGCTTTACCAAAAGATATTCTTCTATTACTTTGGTTTGGACCATATATCATTGTTGCCCAGTCACCACTAGTTCCGTTACTATTCCAAAGCATCATACCATATGATGTGGAACCAGAATCATAAACTGATATTCTGTGTCTAGTTGTGTCAGTAGCATCATTAGTCAGCCTTAATAAATCTGCTGTTATAAGAGAATTAGATGTTACGTCTCCTGTTAGAGCACCTCCACCTATAGGTAAATACAATCCATCGTGATCTGTTGGTATAGTAGGTTTATTAAGTATAAAGGCGTCACTTGTCGTGGTTGTTTCAGTCCAATCTGCTTGCACGTTTGCTTCAGCGTCTGTTGGAGCGTAAGAGTCTGGAACTGTAGGTATTGTGGTATTACCAAAAGTTCTAATCTTTTTCCAGGTTTGCCAATTAGAACTATCAGTCCTAGTTCTTAAATAATAATCCTCACCATTATAATGTGCACCTATTTGTACAACACTAGCACTTCCACCGTTATTAAAAGTATACAAAAATGCACTTGCACCTGTATAACTTATTGTACGCATTCCGTTTTCTGCTACCTTGGTTTCTGTATGGGCATCATCAAAAGGGTTGCTATTGCTTCCGCCAGAGGATGTTGTTACATCTATACTCCCTCTATCAATAAATAGACTACTGTGTGTATTTGCTGAATTATTACCAGTATTTGTACCTGATAAGTTTGCAGCAGTTATATCTCCAGATGATGTAATCCCTTGATTAAAATCCCATCTATTATTAGCATTACTCCAACTAATAGTTTTGTCACTTGCTCCCTTTAAAGTTATACCTCCACCGTCAGCAGTTGTATCACTAGGAGAACTAACGTTTCCAATAATTATATTTTTATCTTCAACCAAAAGATTGGCTGTATCTAATGTAGTAGTAGTTCCTTGGATAGTTAAGTCACCACCAACTACAACATCTCCGTTACTTGTGTAAGTGTCAGAAGTTAAAACTAAATGTCTTTTTGATGATGTAACTGTTGCCATATTATCTTAATCTTTTACGTGTTATTTTAAATTTTATGTTGGAGTTTTTAGCAGCGTCATGCATAGAACCGTATGATACAGTTAAATATCCTTTATTACCAACATAATAAGGAGATCTATCTGGTCTTCCAGTTGCTGTGAATTTAACTCTCAGTTGTGTTCCTGTTGTTGTAAAAACATGTGCGTCATCTGATGTTCTATCATATGTCTCCCAAGACGTTCCATTGTTATTTGAAACATAAACTGTTAAAGTACAATTTGCAGGAACCTTAAAATGTTGTGAATTTCCAACGTGTACCATATCTACATTTGCACTATTATCTAATGTAAAAGTACCATGAACGAGTTCCCAATCACCAATTAACTCATTAGGGTTATCATCTTCATCCCAAATAGTAAAAGAATGACCATCACCGCCATAACCCATTTGTATCCAATATTTTGTTCCGTTCGCAGAAGACATTAAAACCATAGGCACTCCGTAATCATCTCTAAATGATCTTCCTCTTCCGCCTGTTGTTGTGTCTTCAACAGCATTATCGTGTCTTAAAGCAGTTGCTGTCTGTTCATTATCCCAATCTACAAACCCTCTTATGGTTGCCCATCCTCTATCTGCAACAGTAGGACAATGTTCAGGGTATCCTGGAGATTTATCCATTGGTGTACCTGTTGTTTTATGATACTTATTTCCAAACCTAAAATGAATTGGGTACTCTAAATTATTAACCCAGTTGCTTGAAAACGAAACTGTTTTTAAAACTGTTGGTGCGTTACCTGACATACAAGGTGTTATATTTAATTTAAGTAACTGATTACCACTTCCAACACAAACAATATTAGGTTCATTGTGCGGATCAGGTATAAAAATACCTGCTTCATATGAATCATCACCTTTTCCTGCATCACCTACATCACACCAAACTAACTCAGGAGATGAGGTAGAAGCATCAAGCACAAGGTTAAAACTACCATTGTAAAAAGGCATGTAGAATATTCTATCGTTTACCTCATCATAATTAATATAATATCTATATCCGTTTCTATCCATTGCAGCAGTACCAGATTTCATATTGCTAGACGAAGTTGCATCTAGCCTTTCTTCAACTCCTGTATGTATATTTCTTCTCATTACTTTTTTGTAATGATGAGCATCGTGGTCACCTGCATAAAACCAAGATCCTGCTGCACATAAGCCACCAGTGTAAGAAGTCCCGACTCTATTAACATAACCACCACCAGTATCTTGAGAACCAATAAAAAAATCTGGGTTACTATGAGTGGGTCTTGCGTCCTTAACAAAGGTAGTTCCACCGTTTACACAACCACTATAATCAAAAGTTGTATACCCTTCAACATTGTAAGTCATTACAACACCTTTCTGATTTACTTTATCTATAGCAACGGATTGTAAATGGTTATATGTTGATGATGTATCTCTGTATAAGAATTGAGTTTCATGATATAGCCTTGTCATAGTACCATCATTGTTAAGTCTACGAACAGCAAAGCCATCTCCCCAACCAACAGTAAAAAGTAAATCACCATCTATTTCATAACCAGTTGTAAAACCAATAACTCTATCTCCACCATCATAATCACCACCACCAGATCTACTTTTATAATTAGACATACCTCCCTTATGTACAGGAAGAACACCAAACTGTCCTCGACAGTTAGTTATCATACACCCCACTACGGATATGTCATTATCTTTATTTAGTAGTTCTGTTTTAAATGCCATTTATTTCGTTTATTTTATTCTGTGCTTCTATGAGACTTTTTTTTAATAATCTATAATGCCGATCATCTGGAGTATCTATTGCCTCCTCAGCCGCTAAGTCTTGTATTCTATCCTCTTTAATTTTTTTCCAATATTCTAAAGTATCTTCCATGTTATCCTATAGTTGTTTCAACCCAAAATTGGTGATAATTAACATTGTTCGCACCACTAATCTGATACATGTAACTGGTGTTTAAACCAGAATATATTAGAGTAGCAGAATCTCTATCTAAACTGCCTTGAGTAGCGTGTTCATGTTTATATACATTGTATGCTGTAATAAACCTTGCGTTTGCACTAGGAGGATCCCATTGAACGTAATATGCTTTGTTTAAATTAACTACGCTCATGTTAGTTGGCTCTGCACTAGTTACAGCGAAAGCCTGACTACCTGTAAGTGCTGTTGAGTAAACACCATTTTTAACTGCATAAACTCTATACGCTTGCGTACCTGTTGCATCAAATGAGTTGTCAATTACTGACATGGTCGCCCCAAAATCAGTAGGAGGAATCACAGATATCAATCCATAATCTCCACCACCTACAGAACTAAATATTAAATAGTAATCTATATTAGTAGTTGTAGATGCTGTAAAACCTACGTTAATAGTACTGTTTACAATTGTTGTTGTAAGACCTGAAGGTGCGTTAACTGTTAAAAAATATTTCCTTGTTCCAATATTTGTGTTTCTTGCAAAAGTAATTTCAGTTGAAGAAAATGTTGCGGTAGGACTTGCATTATGTGTTGCTCCATTACCTATTTGAACAGTTCCTCCTCCGTTTGTTATATAAAAAGCACCTCTATTCCCATTTAAACCATAACCACTGAATCTAGCATTACCAGTTGCAGGGGTGCCATTTGTTACATCAATATCATCAGCAATAAATACGTTAGCGGCTTTTACTTGACCTGTAAAAGATGCATTTCCATTTTCTGATCCATCTAAAGTTAAAGCAATTACATTTGTTGAATTATCCTTAACTCTAAATTTTATGTCTTTATTGTTTGCGTTATTTGCAATGTATAAATGATTTCCAGTATCTTTTTCTATAAAAGAATCTTGGTCACCATTTATATTTAAAACTGCATTTAAGCCTGTAGCGGGTGCTATTGTTAAAGCACCTGTAAGACTTCCTCCACCTATAGGTAAATACAATCCATCGTGATCTCCATGATCTGTAGGTATTTCTGTAGATAAAGCAAATCTTTTCCAAGTTCCTGAATCGTTTGTAAGGTCTAAAGTTCTTGCGTATAAATTGCCTTGATCTATATCCCAAGCAAGTTGTGTTGCATAAGAAGAGTCGTAAGTAAGAGTGGTTACAGTTCCATATTCATTAGACTGACCTGATGCAGGTCTACCTGTAGTTGAAGTATTCCATCTGTGTTTTATAGATTCTGTACCAATAGTATTTATGTTACTAATACTAGTTGTTCCGCCATCTTGTATATAGTCACCATCGTGATTATGAGTACTTGGCGGAAACGTAGAAGGTTTATTTAAAATAAAAGCATCACTAGTCGTAGTTGTTTCAGTCCAGTTTGCTTGTACATTTGCTTCTGCATCCGTAGGAGCATGAGTGGCTTGACTATGATCGTATGCTGTTTTCCAATTGGCAGAATTTCCATCTGATCCTGTTGAAATTGTACCTACAGAATGTAAAGATGTACCAGTACTTCGATTCCAATAACCTACTAATGTAGAAGTTCCTGAAATTAATCCCCAATACTCAAAACGATCATTAAGACCGTTGTATCTAAGTTTAAAGTTTTCGGTGTTATCTGCCTCTGAAAAAACAATTTCTCCATTAGGAGTTCCATTGGCTCCAGAGTCATCATACAGGATTATTTTAGGATCGGCTTTTTTGAGTTCTAAGTCCCCTGCTAAGTCAATTCCATTTAAGAATTCTATTGCCATGTTCTGCTATTTTTTTATGATGCAGCAGAAAGAACGTTTACTGTTATACTATCCGCTACTTGTCCTGATGCAAAAATTACCTTAACATTATTAGAGTCGATAATTTCTAATTCACAATGAACAACTTTATTCGATTTATATGTTTGAACAATTATATTAGATGTTGCTAAACTGTGTGTAAAAGTAAAATCTGTATCAGCATCAGACACAGGTCCTGTTCCGTTTGCTGCCTTGTTTTTTACTGTGTCTAAAGCAATGGATACATTACCAAGGTTTGTCATAGTTCCAGAACCGGTGACATCTCCTGTGAGCGTTATTGTAGGATCTTTAGTTAGAACAAAATCTAAATTCTTATTTGTAGTATCATACGTTACACTTAATCCTGTTTCCGTATTACTAGAAACCATTCCACCAACAATATCCTTGATCTCATTATCGGTTCTAATATCACCATCTAAAGCGATTGTACCATCATCATCTGGAAGGGTTATAGTTCTGTCAGCAGTTGGCTCTCCAATTGTAAGAGTTGTCTCATACTCATCAGCAGTTGCACCTTCAAATACAAATGCATCTGTAACATTAATTGCTGTTTGGTTAACAGTAACAGTTGTTCCCTCTACATTAAGGTTACCTTTAATTGTTACAGTATCACTAGTTGCATTACCTAAAGTAACGTTACCATCAACTGCTAAAGTTCCATCAACAACAAGATTTCCTGCGGCTTCAATATCTTCAAAAGTTACACTATCTCCTGTACCTACCGCTTGACCAATAGAAATCTCTCCGGCATTATCTATAGAAACTCCTGTACCTTCTGATATATACGCTTGTACATCTGCATCAGTATATTGGGTGATAGTGGTAGCGATTTCACCGTTTGTAATTGTTATACCTGTACCATTTGAAAAGTGTGCTCTTGTTTCAGCAGCACTAGGTCCTGTATATGTAAATACACCTGTAGCATCATTATAAGCAAAACTACCATCACCGCCTGCATCAGTTGCAGAAATCATTGCTCTTACTTCAGACTCATCTAGTTCATCTTGTAGGTTAAGCCAATTACTTCCATCATAAAACTGAAATTTACTTAATGTAGTATTGAAAATAACGTGACCTGCCGCAGCAGTCATTGCGTCTCTTAGTGCTGTTGTTTTATTATCTAATAAGACATTCTTTAGTTGATTGTCGCTTAGATTAATATGATGTAAATATTCTATTGCCATAACTTTTTTAATTTAAATATACTTTTCCAGATGTAAGGGAATTAAATGTAATTCTAATAACATTCAAATTTACGTATTCTACAGCCCCATACACAATATTTTCATTGTCGTCAACGAGTGTTACCGAAGGTTTTTTATTTAAACCATGTGAAACGTCCCATTGTGAAGATGCTGTTGCAAATGTTTTTTCATATGTTACAAATGGGTTATAAGTTGGAACATCTTCTAAAGAGTCCCATGTAACACTAATTCCTGTCGAATATATTTGTAGCGATACTGTTGTTATTTCTTCTTGTGTGTGAGTTCTAGGTACATCGTTTCTTAATATTGCTAATATATCTCTTACAATATCTGTATTGTCATCATCAGATAAACCTGCATCTAATCTTCTAACTAAAAGATCAAAACTGGTAATTACAAACTCATAGTCTTTTGAGTATTTCTCATACAAAGATTTATTATAACCATCATTTGTTTCGACTAAATTTCTTAATGTGTTAAAATAAGATATCATCTCTAATTTAGTTGGAACTTTATGAACCTTAACAATATCTCTTTTTATGCTTTTTGATTTGACACTAAACCAACTAAATGCAGAGTGCTGATGCAGTAAGGTCACCTCTAAATCAACAATATATTTACTATCGTAAAATTTTGATGTCGTATCCGCTAAAGAAAACTCTCTATCGTCACTAGAAAGACCTATTGTTGTTTGGTTTGATATTGATGAACCAGATTTACTGTTTTGGGCTATAAACAACCTACTTATAGATCCTAAACTATAGTTAGTTACATCGTAACTTGGTGTTGTGTCTTTAACCTTTATAAGTGGAGTAAATTCATTTATATCTTGAAAAACTGTAAGTTCTATTTTCTTAAATTCGTATGAAATTGTTTTTACTCTTTTCACAGTGTCATCATCTCCAACTGTAAAACTATATTCAACCTTATATGAACCTTTACTAACTTTACCGTCACTAGGAGATAAGGGTAATGTGTATTCAAAAACGTTCAAACTTCCAGAATTACCTGTAATATCTGCAACTCCTTCTGCTTGATGATTTCTAACTATTCCATCAGGTCTAGTTATTTTTATAAAAATTTTAACTCCTGACTGAGAAGAACTATAAGTTGAGTTATCCGTAACCTTCAACTTAGGAGTTGAGGTTAGATCGAATTGAACTAGGAAATCTATAGATACAGTTCCTGCATCATTAGTGAATGTGCTCATACATATTAATAATAAAAAAAGCCGGTCTCAGTACTTAATTTCCTGCGACCGACCTTTAAACAAACCAACAACAAATTATTTAAGCAATTTTACGATTTCTTCATAAACTAATTCCCCATTTTTGTTACTCAAAACAAAGTTAGTGAAGCCTTGTAAATAACTTGTTTTTGATGACCTTGGAACTTGTACAATAGTCTCACCTGTTGACACCCATATAAAGGTGCTAGAAGCCTTATCGAACTTGATTAATTTCTTGTCTAATGCAGCCTTACAATTTGCTTGTATAGACTTGTGTTTGTCTTTACTTAACGTGATGAATTCTTGTGGAGTTTTTTCTGCCATAATCTCCAACTCATCTCGTAAAATAGAAATATCTCTTTTTTCATCTTTATTCATTGAAGCAATAAATTCTCTTACCTCAGCAGCAGAAAGTTCAGCAGCAACATTCATCGCATCTCTACGCAAGTTTCTTAACTTTCTACTATCAGCAGCATCTTTCTTAGGCTCAACTAATTTAAATAATGGAACAATACTTGTGTCCCTATTTGGATTAGAAGCATTATAGTTAGACAACATTAAATATTGAAAAATTTCTCTATCCCCTGTTTTACCTCCTCTTAAAGCCATTAAGCCTTTATCTTTTTTGGTAAACTGTATAGTATTAAAACTTGGTTTACCTGCAATACCTAAAGACCCAATAGATGCAATATCTATATAATCATCAGCCTCTTTATCATAGACTCTGTCTACTTGTGGAATCATGTGAACAGATGGCATTATTACCTTTCCAGGGTTTTGTTTATCCTCTTTCACATTTAAATACTGAAATACCTTTACCTCATTTCTTTTTAATTGAGGAGGGGTTTTTACGTTGTTGTACTCTTTTGTTTTTATCATGATTGTTGGTTTTTAAAAAAAAGAAGGGAGGGATTACCTCCCCTCTTCTTAAGGTTTATTATTACTAAAATCCTGTTACAAGTGCACAGTGTTCTTTTCCTAATACTTCTAGACCCATAATAGCCTGGTAGTTTACGTCAAGAATTGAATCAGCACTAGTTGGAGTTGGAGCAAGTCCACCTGTCAAAGTTTCTCTGAAAGAGTAGTTGTTTCCATCTCCTTCTAAGTAACGTACTTGTAGGTAATCTTGTGATCCACCACCTCCGGCAGTTTTAACTTGTCCTGTTGGTACAAGGTAAATCTCTCCAGATCCAGTTACTGTAGAACCTAGTTCATTGTGATCTAAGATTGATAATTGCTTCTTGTTCCAAGTTCTTCCGTATAGGCTAAACTTGTCAACACCTAAGTCAATGCTCTTTCCATCTACTGAAAATCTAGCACCAGTTAAACCAGTTGAATTCAACCCGTTTAAAGCGTTGTCAATAGCAATGTTAGCAGAAGTACCTAACCACATCCAGTAGTCTTTTGGTGCTCTTGCTTTGTTTAATGCAGCAGTCAAAGTAGATAACGTTGCTAATACATCAGATGCATGATCGTAAGGTGATCCAGAATTTAAAATACCACCTGCCTGAAGTTCTTGCTTAAGACCGTTAGTAGTTTGTACTGCATTTCCTCCAATATTCATATCTCCTACAGATGCTCCTGCATAGAAATCTCCTGAACCTTTACCAAACATCAATGAGTTAGAGATATCACCTCTAAAACGTTGTAACGCTTCGTAAGTACCTTTGTACATAAAGTAAGGCTTACCTTTATACTCAACAGTGATTTTAGACGCTTTTGCAACATCAGAAATTCTGTATTTGTTTTTAAAGATTTGCACTCTGTTTGACTGTTTTGTCAATCCATACTTGATTGGGTCTGGAGATCCAGATCCTTCACCTTGTGCATTCGAGAATACAACAAATTTATCAGCACTTGCATCATAATCAGTTGCAACACCTGAACCATCTACTGGTACGAAATCAATCTCATTAGATCCAGAGATTGCAGTGATTAAGTATACATTTCCTGATACACCCATCATTAAGTCACCTACTCTTGCATTTCCAATTGCAGAAGTTGAGATACCTGATTGTTTTCCAGTACCTGAACCTGCTTCAGAAATGGTGATAGTGTTATCCTTATACAATGCTTCATTTACAAAAGCGTGGTATACTGGTTGGCTTACAGGCTTTAATTTGCCTAATGCCTGCATTACGTCAAGGAATCCTTCCTCTTCGTTCTGTACGTCTAAGACGCTTGATAAGATCTCTCTTCCTTGTACAAATGAATGTTGTAGGAATGATAGAGAACTAATATAACTTGAATTTTCCATTTTAAATATTTATTTTTTTAATTAACGAATTATTTTTACATCTAGTCACCTCTACTCAGAGCACCAAATAGTCCTGAAAAAGGGCTTTCTGGTGTTTTATAATCTCTTGAACCTTTTGTAGGAGTAGTAGGATTCTTTAAATCAGCAACTACTTTTTCTTGTCCTAGTTCTTGTCCATGAGAAATAAGGGAAGAGTCATAAATTTCAGGGTCTGTAGCGTAAGCCAATACACGATACCACTTGTCAAAATTAACATCACCTTTATCATCTTTGAATAAATCAAAAAACTTGTCGTTATCAATAGTCATTTCTTGTAGAGATTCCGGGTTTTCGACTTCATAAGAGAACTTATCATCACCATAAGAAATTAAAATACGCTTGTTCTCCAATACGTCTTTAGTTATTTCATGAGATGATACAGTATCTGTCCATTTAGAAAGTTGTTCTTCTTGGTTTACAGTTTCAGCACCTTCAGTTTCTTCTTTGACAGGTTGAGTAAAGTTTTTCTGTTCGTCAACATACTTATCTCTTAGTTTGGCTGCATCTGCTGACAGAAGTTCCTTACCAAGTTCTACCTCATCCTCATCAAATTTGTCTTCGTCTAAAGAGTACTTGTCAACTATATCCCTAGTATACAATCTCTCGATTGCTTTTTTTGAAAGTGTAGGGTTAGCCTGTTCTAGGTCACGTCTCATGACCTGTTCGTCAGACATTTCTGAATAGTTAACTGAAGTTGCCTCTAGATACGGAGTCAAGTTTCCAGTTTTATTGTAATATTCGACTGCATTTTTAATGTAGTCATCTTTAAATTGAGCATCAGATGAATCTCTCATCCTTTTGTACTCGTCAAAAAAGTCTTCTAAGGTTTCCGCTTTTCCGTTGCTTAAATCCTTAGATATAGCGTCAAGTTGACCAAACAACTCGTCTGGTTTTCCAACCTTTTCTTCTGTTTCTTCTTCAGTTTCATTTACCTCTGTTTGCTCTTCGGAGGTATCTTTTACCTCTGTTTGCTCTTCAGGTGTAGTTTCTACCTCTGGTGTTGGGACATCTTCAGTTTCTGAAGTCTCTAATTGTGTTTCTTCTTGTGGAGTTTCCACAGGTTGAGCCTCACCATTGTCGTCAATAACTTTGACCTCTGATAAATCAAATTGTTCTTCCATAATTATAATCTGTTTTGTTGTTTGTTAATTATACTCTTATTGCTAAACTCCTGGCTGATCCATCATCTTCACACCCATTTCTTTAGTAGGAAGATTATCCATTGCGTTTCTCTCTATGTTTGATGCCTGTCTAATACCTTCTATCTCTAGTTCGTACTCGTACTTTTCTTTCTGTAACTTAGACGCTAACTCAGCCTTTATTTTCTCCATCTGCATCTTCATTTCCATTTCCATTTGCAAAGTCTGTTGTTTAGACTGTTCTGCTGCTTGAGCAGACTGCTGTTGGATTTGACCATTCATTTGTTGTTGTCTTTCAGCATTAGCCTGAGCCTCTTCTCTTTTCTTTTTCATCCTGTAAGCAAGAACTTGTTGTGCCTGCTTTAGATTTGTTATTTGCTCAATATAAACAGCATCCTCAAAGTCTACTTGCCCTTGTGCAACGCTTCCCTGAAGAATTTGCATTAATCTTTGCTTCTGCTCTTCTGTTGGTCTATCTTCAATTTTTACTCCAAACTCATGTTTTCCAACAGAGGGTGACATTTTAAAGAATTCCATAGATTTATTACCTAAAGATCTTATATAGCCTTGTATTGGATTTTTCTTCACGCTGTCTTGCAACCTTATAATTACAGATGCTGCTAAATTTTCCAGTAAATATCTTTCACCTTGTTCTATATGTGCTAAAGCATTATTAGTTGCTTGTGCAGCAAGTTTTGCAGTTGTAGTTAAAGATCTTGCATCAGGTGTTGAACCATCCGTAAATTCATTAAGTCCAGTTATCTGCCTGATCATTTCAATATTATTCTGGATTACCTGATAATATGTCATAGCATCCCTTCCTAATCCATTCTCTAACTCCTCTATTGGTTTATAGTTAGTTGCCTTTCCACCAATATCATTTTTTCTGTAAACTAACGTACCCGTTTTATTAAACAAGTCAATCACATCCATTGGCTTCATTTGTTGTCCACCAGATCCTAAAGGAATATCTTCCAAAGCACCGAGTTCGATCATAATACCTTTAGGTCTCGCTTGATTGATTGTATTCTGAAGTCTATACCATGATATCTGTATTTGATCTGCAATAGGTATTAATTGTTCCATTATACCTAATGGCTTCATATTATGAAAATCAGGTGAAAATAAATGATAAGAAAGATCAGTGTCCATCAACTTAGATTTAACTCTCTTCATATCATTACATAAACCATAATCATAACAATAATCAGAGTCAACAATCCATGATATTTTATATACAGTTTTGTACGAAGACCTTACATATTTGTTTTTTCTTTTGTTTTGGCTATTGTAACCTGCTCTACCAAATCTTTTATTCCCTCTTTTATCTGTTCTAGACTCATGTACCATTTGATCAACAGAAAAGAATTCCATCTCCAATACAAGTATTTTACTGTCATCGTAATCCTTTGAAAATGATTTATTAGATGTATTCATCCTTACAGAACCTTTTCTGCCTGAAAATCTTTCAGCAATATCCTGGTATTCTTTCTCATCAAATTGATTACCTGCCCTTTGCTTCAAATCAGAAATAGACATTTCCGTAATCTCACCTATATGTATCTTGTCAGAAAAATCTCTTTTGTTACAATGAGATATTAATAACTTAGAAGGGTTTACTACTCTAATTTTAACAGCACCATTACTATCTATGTATTCTTTATATCCCGCAGCACCAAAATCAAATAAATATTCCATTACTTGTTTTCGCTTTTCATCCATTCCGTTTGTATGAAACACAAGGTCAATACCTTGCTCCATTTCAATAGAGGCATTATGCTTAAAAGTATAGTTCATGTGCATCTCAAGTTCCTCATCATTTTCAGGATCTTTTGGAGATTTCTTTAACGCACTAAATTCTTCCATTCCTGGAACAGTCTTGGATAAAGATTTTCTTAAATCCATTTTTGCTTTAGTACGCTTATAGTAGTCTTCTATGTCTGCTTGTGCTATGGCATCAATTGGAGTTGCTGTAATATTGTATTCTGTCTTATTTAATTTACCTAGTGCTATTCTTCTGAATTTTGGGACTATAGGAAGTACAGTCCAATCAATAGCAAACCAACTTTCATTATCAGATTCATCAACATTTAATAGTTGTTTGTACTTGTTTACTGACTGGTTCCCTTGTGCATAATCTTTAATCTTAGCATAAGACCCACGATTATTATTAAATGACTGTGTACCATGATTTGTATAATCAAACCATGATGCTTTTGCATATGACAAACACCAATCCTTACCCTTTTGACTAGGGTCTAAATTATGGTTTGGATAATTTGCTTTACTCTCGTTTTTTATCATCCGACCTTAAACTTTTTAAACATTGTTTTCGCTTCTACAAGATTTCCTTTTGCGTGAAAATTCCTTAATAGAATATTTTTATCTGCTATAAGAGTGTACCCTGCTGCCATTGCCGCATCAAATTTTGTTGTTTTACTTATATCAAATTCTAACCAGTCTTTTAATAATTCTGGAAAGCAAACTCTTTCTATATTATTCTCTATATATTCTTCTGTTACTTCTGCTATTTGTTGATGTGTTCTCACAGATCCACTCATACCAGGCTTACCACTTCCAGGTAAATACATTAAAAAAGAAGCATAACCTCTATCTTCAAAGTAATTTTTTATACCAATCTTGTTGTCTTCAAAAAGAAGTTGACAAGAATAATAATGACAGCACTTTAAAACATCTTCATAAAATTGTCTTGCGGTACTTGGTCGGTAAATGTATTCAACTATGAACGAACTGTCATAAAAATTTGATACTGAGTTGTGCTTCTTGTATACATAAAAGGCTCCATTAGATCTTCTTTGGTCTACAGTACTATCGTGATCATATGGATCACATCCAATAACAAACTCATTTTTTCTTGTAGGTAGATAATTTTTACCTCTTTTTAACACAATATTTGCGTCTTTTTCATCATCAAATAAGTAAGTAACATTGAACCTTCCGTTTGACATTGGTTTAAATTCTACATGACCTGTTTCTCTATCTCCAACCCACTCAAAATTACCTTTAGTGTATAAGTTGTCGTTCCAAGATATACGATCAATTTGATCATTTAGTTTCATTGCATTAAATAAAGACCTTTCTCCATCTATCCGAAAAGCCTCTTCAATAGTGAATGGATTCCTTCTAATAATGCTAGATAAAGCACGATCATCATTGATAAGATTTGCACGTTCAGCCAAATAATAGTCCTTAGCACGTTCTTCATCTGCATGACCATATTTATCGAAGTATAAGGTTTTATATGAGGGAGTAAAGAATCGAAATAATCCACTGGGAGTTCTACCATGAACATTTCTATCTTCTTGATTACTGTTGTCCCAAAGTCTTTTAAATGACTCACCACCTGATTCCATTTCCTCAACAGTGGTTGTGTAAAGTAATTTTCCAATATACTCACCATCCAGTTCCGAACAGAAACGTACAACGTTATGCCTTTCCCAGACATCCACTTCCATAGTTTTTCCAACCTCGTCACCAAGGTATCTGTGTAATTTTGTTCCATCATATCCATATTTTTCTGAACTCTTCCAATCTATTTGGCTTTCAAGTTCTGGTTTACCTAAATCTTCTAACGATTTCTTTCCTCTTTTTGTAGTTCTATAAAATCTTAATTCCGATGTTGGGGTGACCCCTTTTGACTGATCATATACTGGTCTAAAAAAGTCTGGTAGTTTCTTAAAAGGTCCTACTATAGACTTTGCAAAAACATTGTTTTTAGCATCACTTGCAGTTTTGGACTGTATCCCACCGTTTTTATTTTTAGATCTTGATATAAGGTCAAACATAAACACACCTGCTCTTACTGTCTTACCCTGTCTACGTTTTGTTAACTCTATCATTCCTAAAGAGTTAGGATCGTCTATAGTAGCCTGTAAAAAATAAAAGTATTCTTGATCTACTTTCCTGAAACTTGGATATCCAATATCAATTTTCCACCAGTTTAAAAATAAGTAATGCATTCCTGTAAGATATTCAGCCTTACCATTATTCATAAACCACACACCATTCAGTCTTCTATCCCACTCCTGTGATCTAAAGTTTTCTAACTCTACGTCAAAGTAATCTTTATCTTCAGCCTGTCTAATTAATTCCTCTTTTCTCTTATAGTTATAACTTTCGGGGAGTGTAGTCCTAATCCAAACTTGATCTACCTTTTTAGATGCACTAGTTATAATAGGTCTTTTCTCAAACTCCTTAGATATAACATTATAAACCTCCCCTTTTGGAGGCAATGTAAAATCTACTCCTTGTATATTTACTGTCATAAATTGGCTATAAATTCTGGAGTTAATCTTTTATCTGCTTTTATAGTTTTTAACAACTCTTGATCCTCTCCATAAAGTTTCATGTAGTAAGAATCTAACCTGTCGTTTATAGTATTTAAGTCATCCATTATCTTAGACTTTATTTGCAAAGCCTGTAGTATATCTTTATCTCTTTCTCCTTCAACAGGACTTAATAATTTAGTCTGATATTCAAAAAAAGTTTGCTCATTAGAAACTATCATTGACCAAATTCTATTATTTTGTTTTCTAAGAAATTCATCAACCATCTCAACTAATTTAGAGTTGGTAAAGAAAAATATTTGATTTAATGCCTCAGCATCCTTTGTCAAATTATATCCTGACAACTCTGCTGCTTGCTCTTTTCTTATTTTTAAATCTGGAAACTGTTCTTTTAGTGGAGTATTCTGGTCGTACATGTAGAGCACATACGCAATTAACTGATCCTCAGCAGTTTGAAATGTACTAAACATTTTCATCTTTGGATACTTTTTTTTCAATGAACCTCGAACCTTAAAAGGATTAAAGATCATCTTACTAAAGTCTTCAGAATTGAAGATTTCGGATAAAGACATATTGTTGGTTTTGCGTAAAAATATATCAATTATCTTGAGGTGTTGTCAAATTTTACAATCCACTTTTACCACACTATTTTGGGTACTGAATTTTTAGTCCATTTTTATAGGTAACAATTATATTTACCCTTTAATACATTGACATGGCATTGTATCAAGGTAAGAACGTTACGCTTAATAAAATTATGAAGTCGGAACGAGCAGCAAAAAAAAGTAAGGTTTACGTAAAAAAACCTAACGGAAAGGTTACTGTCGTTCACTTTGGTGATCCTAACATGAAAATTAAAAAAAACATCCCTAGCAGAAGAAAATCTTTCAGGGCTAGACATAAATGCGATAACCCAGGTCCAAGATGGAAAGCAAGATACTGGGCTTGTAAAACATGGTAAAAGAAAATATGACACAGAAAATCAGTGAATCAACAGAGGTAAAACTTGACTTAAAGACTATTGGAATTATAATTGGGTTTGTTATGAGTCTTGCAACAGTGTTTTTCACTTTAAAAGCAGATATTGCTTTAGCGAAAGAACTGCCTAAACCTCCAATAACAAGATCAGAATACGACTTAAAAGATCAGTTAGTAAGAGAGCAAATAATGAATACAGGTGCTCAAGTACTAGAAAATGGTAAGAAGTTGGATCTAATAGAGGAAAGATTATATGAACTTAGTATAAAAAAATAATTTATTATGAAAAATGTATTCTTTAGCATTTTATTGCTATTCTTCCCCTTAAACTCTAACTCCGTAAAAAGTGATATAGTTAAAAGCAAGATTTTTAGTAAAATTGTAGTTTATCAAATAAACTCTGAGTGGAATGAAAGGAATATGATAAGAAACCTAGATGCTTTAAGAGGTTGTAAATATGTATATGGATATTTAGAAGATCAACCAGATGTTTTTAAAGAAAAAATTAAATCTGTTCCTGCTGTTTTTATTACTAATAACGGTAAAATTGTTTACAAGTATCAAGCAGGTCTATCATTAGTTCCAACTATTAAAAGAGCAGAAATTCAAGAAATTGTAAATAAACATAGATAAAATTATGGATGAAGAAAAAATTAAAAGACTCAAGGAAAAAATTGCATACCTACGAAAAATGGGTAAAGAAGATAAAGCCATGAATCTTGAAAGAAGAATCAAACAATCTAAAATCAAAAAAGATTATAGAGAAAACAGGACACCTTCTAAAATTGGTAAAATATTAAGAAAAGCAAAAAAGGCTGTTGTTAATACCGCAAATACTGTAGCAAACGAAGTTAAAGAGACTGTTGATACAGTAAAGAAGGTTAAAGAAATTAAAAAATCTAAAAAAAATTAATCATGGCATATTCAAAAATTAAAAAGAAATGTAAGTGTGGCAAACCATACAGTAAATGTAAGAAGTGTAAATAAGCATGGCAGCCAAAAGAGACTACAAAGCAGAATATAAGAAGTTTCAGTCATCTCCCGCTATGATAAGATATAGAGCACTTCTTAATAAGTACAATCGTAAGAGGGGTACATATGGGAATGGTGATGGTTTAGATGCATCTCATAAAAACGGTAAAATAGTTGGTTTCGAACCTTCTAAAATAAATAAAAGCAGAAAAGAAAAAAGTAGATTAAAAAAAACAAACACCAATTTAGCATGAGTAATACTATAGAATTAAGAAAAACAACAAAAAAGGATCATTTTAGACTTCTTTTAAATGGAACCGATGTAACCGGAGAACAAGAAAAAGGCACATTTAGACATATATTAGAAGTAATTGATAAGGGTATTGATTCAGGTTCTTAATAAAAAATAAATATGAGTCAAGAATTAAATAAAGAAGTAGAAGAATTAGAAATATTGAAATCTATGACTTCTGATTTTGGGGAGCAAATGGAAATAGCGGATAAGATTCATAATATAAAAATGAAGATTAACGGAGTTAAACCAACAGATTCATATATCGACTGTGTTGGATGTGGCTCATAAATAAAACTGTATGAGTAATATGATAAAACGTGCTGATGGTAGTTACTCTCAAAGAGGTCTTTACGATAATATTCGTAAGAATAAAGGATCAGGTAAAAAACCATCAAAAGAAATGATCAAACAAATTAAGAAAATCAAAAAAGAAGAATAATATGGCAGATCAAATAGTTTCTATAACAGATCAACAAACCGTTGATGTATTAGCAATAAGAAAAATAGAAGTACTATTAGATGTAATGGCTGCATTAGAAAATTCAAATGCACCAGAACTTTATGGTGTTAAAATTACTGTTATAGATAAGATCGAACGAGCAGTAAGTAATCTATAATAAACTATCTAATAAATTTTGTAGTCCAGGTATACTAGGATGATATGGGTGTTCTAACTTAAGTGATAATATTAAGAGCATTATCTCTTCTTTAGTCAATTTTTCAACAGGTATACTAGTTTGAGTTCCAGGTTTTATAGATTTGCTTGAGTCTTTCATGGTGCATAGTTGTTAGCATTCTTTTAAATTGTTTTTTATCTCCAAAGTAACTGTGACATTCTCTACATAACGCTTGTAGATTTTCTGGGGTGTCCTTTTTATTTGACCCTCCCATACCTCTGGGGTTTATATGATGAATATCTACAGCAGTTCTATCACATACTTCGCATCCAATCCAATCTCCTGGATCTAGACAAAACGCATCGTGATATACCTTTGTGTGATTTTTCATTGTGTAATTAAATATATTAGGTAACCAAGAATAACATTCAAATTGACAGCAACTATATTCCATTGCTTGGCTACAAAAACTTGGGGTAGAGATAAGATGCCACCTATTACATATGTAATCGCTCCCATGCTGTCGTACTTTAACAGATAGGGTGATATCATAATAAACGCTGTTCCCATGTATCCCAGTCGTTGGGAAATTTTTTCTATGGGGGTAAGTCTTCGTGTTTTTACTAGACGCTTTAAAAAGTCTTTAATCATAAATTAACGATTTCAATAATGACAACAAAAATCAACACCGCACCTATCATAGTCAATAAAAGAATATCAGAGTCCTTTAGGGTGTACTCCTTCTTCTTATTACTTATTCTGTTGATCCACTCGTTTAATGTTTCGTCTGGCTTTCTTTTTAGTCTACTCATTTTTAAAAAATTTTTATTTGGGGGTATTTATATATCCCAACACCATATAGGAGTCTTCTCACCCACATAACCTCCACTTACATTGTATGTAAAGTATTCCATCGCATCAATCTCATTCATTTCATCTTTAAGTATCTCAATACATAAGTGAACTGAATAAATAAGTCTCATTGAGTTTTCTTCAATACCTATCACAGCATCGTCAAAACCGTCAGCGATTAGTATTTCTTCTTCACTATAATTATCTAAAATTCTTTCTAACATAACTTCTATTTCCAATCTTCTGGGAAGAATATTTTTGCTACCTGCTTACTAAATACTGTAATAATTACAGCGATCATAATCCATCCTAACGACTCTATCATATTATTTTACATTTTATAGTAAACATGTGTGTTTACATTTTTTGATTAATGTTGCTTTAACTGTTGACAAAAATTTAAGTTGTAACTGTATCGGGGGTGACATATCTATACTGTCGCTTATCAATCTTAAATTCATAGTACTTATTTCTTTCATTGATAGTAACAACATTCCAATCCTTTATCTCTTCCTTTTCAAACTGTTTTAAGATATACCTCCGATCAGATAAGAATAATACAAACAATACAAAGTCTACTTCCAACTTATCTATTGTGAACATATTTACCTTTAAAGATCTTTCACAACCTTTAACATCAATCTTTTTCCCGTCTACAATTAAATCTGGGTCACTAACACCTTTCTCTTTAACAAATGCTGAGGTTGTATAATTAACCCCTTTTAAATCAAAATGATGCCTTACTAAAAGTTCTCCCAATATCCCTTTGAAGTCTGTGTAGAACTCATTGTCTACCGGCTCATCAAATAAAATAGGGTGTTTGTACTTGTAACTTCTAGACTTCCAATAAAGTTTTTTGTAATGGTCTCGGTTTGCCATGACACGAGTGTCAACGTATAATCTTGCGTGTTCAAAAATACACTGAGGTATTTTATAGATCTCCTCCATTTAGAATCTTTCCTAATATATCGTCTTGTTTCATTACGTAATAATCCTTACCCTCGATTGTATTAAGAAATGCATTCCTTTCATGAAATCGTACAGTGTCTCCGCTAATTAAACCTAGTTTGTCCTCTCCAAGAGTGGGTGTACCTATAAAACATAGGTTACCCTCAACTTCACTACGAGTGGGTACCCCTACGTAAATAGAACCAATCTTCTCCTCGATCATAATAGGCTCAATTAATACATGATTGGAAATAGCGGTTAAAACTCCGCCTCTTAAAAAACAGAAGCATTCTTCTAAATCAACTAAATAAATGTCTTTTTCGCCAAATACTAGATTGTCCTCCTGCACTGTCAAGTAGTTGAAGTAGACTAAGTCGTCTAACTGCAATTCTTGCTTCAAAAACTGTCCTCTTGTATTTTTACACCATTCCCCTCTAGGTAAAGCCACGACACTTCCGCATATGGTAACGTGCTCTTCCGGACTCCAAGTAACATCTAAATAAAGTTTTCCTGTAGAAAACTCAACTTCGTCATTATATTTCTTTGTGATCTTAACCGCTATTTTTTGACCAATCATATCCATCTGGTTGCAATATAAAAACAATGAACGATTGTTCACTCAAAATGTATGACAAGTAATTCACAGAGATATCCACTGATGGACACATTGGCTAGCATGGGTAGACAAAATGGCTAGCCTATATAATATATAATATATATATATAATATATAATATACTAGTATTATAAATTAAATTAATATAATACATCTTTTTAGTAGTTGCATTCTTTTTTTAAAGGATCTAAGGCACTATAAAAAACGCTCCGGAATATTACTATATAATTTAGATTAAAATTGCTTAGATTTGCTCAGAATGTCATTGTAGGTGTTTTTGTGGGTTAATACATATACAATGGTGTACCGAACGCAAAAAGGGAAGTGGATTTTGGCAAGTGGGTAGGGTGCAAAAAAAGGTTTCTGAAATGGGATTTAGTCCACTTAGGACTAGCAACTCTACCTATAACACGTTCACAATCAGTACAATACAATATGACTTGTCCAGGTGTTTGGACATTTTGCGTCCTGGTAACACGAAAATGGGAAACGATGCAACAAATTCAGACCCAAAGAAATAATTTCAACGTCCTTAAAGAGATGGAGTAATACAATGAAGCAAACCAATTAAAAACAATTAACACATGAAAGTCGGTAACAAA
>Ga0206126_10000613_pt1 | contig 47134 bp, 32 predicted proteins | sample Helgoland_Spring_5_FD_148621 | JGI IMG/M metagenome (GOLD analysis project Ga0206126, IMG submission 148621) | Pelagic subsurface seawater microbial communities from Kabeltonne, Helgoland, North Sea - Helgoland_Spring_Bloom_20160412_1 | ecosystem: Environmental > Aquatic > Marine > Epipelagic ...
CAACCAGCGACAATCTGCCGAATTAACAACTACGTGTGGTAATCACGTCAAAAGACTGTCACTTAAATCGCTTGTCAAAGGCGGAACAACCGAAATGCACAAAATTATTTCAGAAATATTTTCAATGACTAAATTTTCAGAGAACGTATGGAGTAAAATAGAACAGGAATCTGAATATACCACCAGTACGATGCATCGCTTCTTTACAATGTCAAAATTAGGTCTTGAAATTGAAATGATTTTTCGTCTTCCACCTTGGTTTTACAATGTCATTAAAGAACAATTTGATAAAAATAGACGTTCGGAAATATGCATGTGTTATACGAGTGGCATTCAAATGTTGGTGCCGTCCTTGAATTTAATGCATAACGAATTGTCAGAAACCGAATCGTTCAAACATACATGGAAATGGAATGTAGGGAAGGATGATATTAAACGATGGGAAAAAGCCGAGTCTAAACCTCCCTGCGTGGAGGCGGCCATTACAAAACAAAAAACAAAATTGAAGAAAATGTTGACACGAAAAAGAAAACGTACCTCCAATCCACCAACCCCACCAAACGTGACAGACGACACGCCACCAAACGTGACAGACGACACGTCAACGCCACCAAACGAGTCAGACGACACGCCGCAAAACGTGACAGACGACACGTCAACGCCACCAAACCAGTCAGACGACACGCCGCAAAACGTGCCAGACGACACGTCAACCCCACCAAACCAGTCAGACGACACGTCAACCCCACCAAACCAGTCAGACGGTAGCGACACACCGCCAATACAACCCAATACCGAGTCAGACGGTAGCGACACACCAACTCCACCATGTGATTTGATACCACAGGGTCCTAAAAAAAAAAAACAAAAGCGTACAAACAGGTTTAGTCGTGACGCTATAGATTCGTGGCGTCAAGCACAAATTAACCGTTGTCCGTTCAGTGGACATAATTTCAAATGCGTACAAGTTGCACACATTATCCCCTTAACTAATCCGCGTGGATTCGAAGGCGACTGGAATGCGAAAGTCAAACAAACATATTGTGATATTGCAGAAGCAGAATACAGAGGTCCTTTCTACGACGAAATCGAGATTAACATTTACAGAGGTCTCAATGACTATGAAAATGCAATTCCTTTGCCATATGCAGTACATCATTATTTTGATATTAAGCACAGGTCTGATAAAAGAGAACGTATATGGATGGATGAAAATGGTGAATTACAAAACTTGCAACGTTTTTTTGGTGGTTCTGACAACGACGTAAGGAGTTTCATGATGGATAAACAAAGAACGCGATTACCAAATGGTATGATGACCACTGGTCGAAAAATTTGGCTTAAAGTATTAAAAAAACTCATGGATCAAAATATATTATAAAAAACATTTAACTTATATATTTTAATGCACTTTGCATGCAGATATGTCACTATTATATGTACATTATTAATTTAGAGCGCCGTCGAGTATTTCCCAATCTTTTTCAGAGAGGGTCAATTCGTTCATTTTTTGGAGTTTCTGAACGACTGAATTATGGAAATGGTTTATTGTCGTATTGTCCGGAACATGGCCTTTCGGAATTGTCCCGGCCTTCCAAGCATCGCGTAATACTTTATCTATTCTGTACTCGTGTAACGAATATGGCAGTTCATTTGATTTATATCTTCTGTCCCACCATTCAAAGACTACCCATGGCACTGAACAAGGGGGGATGTTTAAAACGGTCTCGGCGACATTGGACATGTTAAACATTTCTTTGTCACCATAATCCCATTCCAAATAATACTCGGTTCCACGGTGCTGAACAAATGTTAAGCCAAAATGTAACATTTCTAACGGCCAGCCTATCGTTTTCGGCTTAATTCTGAACAAATATTGTGACAACGTTTGTCGACATCTTCCTCGAACACGATGTTCTTTCTTTTCTGTTTTATATGTCACGCGTTGATAACATTTATTATAAAATATTCGTACCGGCACTCTTATATAATACGCCCATACCAATAACCACATATCTTGCCAAGGTTCAAATCCACCATGAGGCAACAACTTTCGAAAGGTGTCGATATGCGTTGGGACGCCTGAAAATATCTGGAGTTTATAAATACTAGACACTCCCAAGGGCACAATGGGACTTTCGTGCGGCTCTCTTAGGATTGTTTGGGTTACTCGCTCTTCATAGACATGCGTATTTGTGTCCCTTTCTGGATACAATGCCGTAGGGTAATTACCATGGCGTTCATACCCACTATGACGGTTTGAATTTGCGCGGACAGAACCCGATACCATCCTGTCTTCTGTATTTTGAATCATATACCACAATTCTTCGACGTCCATGACAATATTGTCATCCATGATGACTAGATATTGGTATTTATGCATGGAAGCATATTCAAGAGCATATCTTCGTCGTGTATCTGTGTCAGGATAACCGTCCACAACAGTTTTGATTTTTTTGACGTCTTTTTTAGGAAAGGGTTCTGTGCTTTGTGTTTCGTTGATGACATACAAGCATCTAAACCGCTCTTTGTCTAGTCTTTTAGCCATTTCTGGCATTATTCCGTGGCCACAGTTGAATGATACCAACACCGAAGACATTTTATTGTTTGTTGGAAATTATTGTTTATTTTCCATTTTACTTATGGTTAACTTAATAAAAAAAAAATATTTAGTCATGTTTTTTATTAAATCCTTTTGTTGGGAATATGTGAATGTGTATTTAACTTCTGTAAAGTTAACAAAAAATGCAAGACGAAGATTTTGAAGTCATTCAACAATTAGGCCAAGACGGTGCGTCAGGGATCGTATACTTGGTAGAATTTCCCAATGGCTTAAGAGCCGCTATGAAACAGTTCAAAAAAAACAAATCGGTCGCCAAAATTAATGCCGAAGCTGACTTTCAACGCCGCGCCGCAGAAGCCCACATTGCACCCGATGTCATGCACGTCGACACCGAAAACAAACGCATCTTCATGGAACCCATGCAAGTACGCATCGTAGATGTGATGAAGTCTGGTTCAAAACGATTTGCCAAAGATTTGCGCCATATTATGGACACATTGGATGACATTGGTATCTTACATAACGATGGAAATGCTTTGAATTTGATGTTGAACGACAGAGACGAATTGCGTATTATTGATTTTGGACTCGCAAAAAAAATTGATAAAAAATTACGCAAAAAATGGAACGACCATCCCAATATTGAAGTGACCATGCATATGCTGATCAAAGGACTGCGTAAATATAAAATAAATATTTGAAAATCTCTGTATAAATGTGTTCCCTTTTTTCATAAAATGCAGTCTTTAGATTTCGATGTAAAAAACAAAGAAATCGATGTAAAAAACAAAGAAATCGATGTAAAACAACGTAAACGTGTCCGTAGTCAGGTTTGGAATATATGCAATATCGTTTGTTGTATATTATGTTTTTTATTTTTGTTATTCATAATCATTTACTCAATTGTTAAATAAATTTTACAAGCTCATTTAAATGGCACGATACTCTTTTTTTCAACCAAACAATACGGACAAAATATAATTCTCTTTTCCTGCGCTTGTTTTTTGCCCATTGCAACCATTTCTTGACCGTACGATGTCCTAAAAGTATGTCACGTGTGGGTTGTTCGCATTGCATGATGTCTAAAAGCAGAGGAATCCTCGAGCCCGCGTTTAACAATATTCTTACAATAGCATGGAAGTCCATTCTAATCGCTAATTCAATTGGTAAACATGGGACGCAGTCGTTTACATTGTTCTCTTGTGTAATAAACAGCGTAACGAGATTCGCATGACCGTAATAACAAGCTACGTGTAAGTTTGAGAAATTATCAGGGTCTCTACTGTATTTATAACGTTCTGCAAATCTAAGTACGCGTTGATCATTTTCTTGAACAGCTTGCCACCAATACATTTTCTTAATATATAATAGACCGTATCTTATTTAGAATAGAATATTATTTAGAATATATTAGTAATCCTCATCTTTTTCCATTTTTTTTTTGTTTCCACCACTCCTGCCAATGTTTAGATGGAGGTGCGTTTCCATATGTTACACCTTATAGTTTCGAACGGAGATATGTAAGAGGAATACTCGCGGTGCCGAATAGTATAGAATTAGAGAGTGTACATGCTGCCGCTGTTGATTGCAAGGTCGCGGCAACACCTCCTGCCGCGTGGATAGTCCCAACACCAGAGACCACTGTACCAAATGTCGTCATTGCCACCGGTATTAACATGCTTGCACCTACACCGGCTACCAATACACCCCCACCGATGATAGTTGCGTTTTTTACAATACTCATTTCTTAATTATTTATTCTATATTTATAATCTTTTTTTAGATTATGTGTATTGTAAATCCACTACTTAAAGGTTATCGGTCTGACAAAATGTCTAGTCAAGAAGAAAACCCAATGTTTAAAACACACAGCGTGAAAAAAGCAAGTATGAAGAAAGACACATTATTAAAGTTAGTAAAGTTAGTGGTGGCCAACCCCGTTCAGACGGATGGCTTCGATGCCCCATTTCAAAATTTGGAGGAAGACGGTATGAAGAGAACACAAATGAAATTAAACACAATGGAACAAATTATTCTGTTGGTTGAGGAATTACGTGATTCCCGCTTGGTTGCAGCCCAAAGATTGCTGGCTATGTACAGCAGATGGATAAAGGAGAAAGGTTTTACCCCATCAGAACACACAGTCGAAGCAAGCCTTGTCAATTTTTTGCTAGAAAAAGGTCCAAAACGTAAAAACCGTATGTTGGACATTGGTGAAGTACAGCCGTTCAAGGAGCGTTCCCTGTTGGACATTGTACAGCCGTTCAAGGAGCACAAGCCTGTTAAATTTGCAACCCACGTCGGTATCGTGTCAGTCCAATCGTGTCAGAGTCTCCGAGACGCAATCGACGAGAAAATCCCTGGCTCTGTGTGCGGTGACACCAAACAAGATTGGACCGAAAAAGAGGTCAAGCAACATATTACACCCGAGGAGTGGTTGGATGTGCAAAAATTACTCGAGTTTCACGGGTTTTCAGCCTTTTCAGAATACACAATCAAGGCGAGACGCTGGACATGCGACCCAGAACAACCGAACAACGGAATCAATGTGCACCTCGACCACCACGCGAAGGTGCTGCAACTTGCTTTAAACAAGGACTTTGAGGGGGGTGAGTTGTTTTACCAAGACGACCAGCGGAAATGTACGCCACGCAGAGAAGTTGGGATGTGTATTGTCCACGACAACACAGTGGCCCATGGAGTGACACCGGTGACTAACGGTGTTCGCGACGCGCTATACTTTCTTGTCGACGAAAAAAACAGAGTAAAAACAAAATAAATTGGAAAATCAAAAGTTTATCAAAAAGAAGGCTCTTGACTAAAATACACTATAAGTTCTTTGTAAAAATTTGTAATATGTCTTTCACAAAATCACATCCACCACCGCTACCAAAACAACATGTATTGGCCAAAATGTCTGATCTATTGATGAAATTTGCATCCCATAAGACCATGACTAGAAACGAACTGGACAAAGAACTGAACGAATGTTGCACAACATACCATCACCCATTCGGCAAGGACGCTGAGCCAGGAAAAAGACGAGGGGGTTCCTATCGTATACCAGGACAAGGTACATTTTTTCATACGGAAGAATTTGAAGCATGTCGTTTTTGTGGCGCAGATCTCGCGTTGAACTTTGATAAATCCTCGCGGGAATAAAAAATAAAAATCGATGTAAAACAACAAAAAATTGGGTTGTCGGTGAAAAGACGTTGGGTATATGTATGATTTTCCCAATGATTTTTCCCAATAATTTTCCCAATGAATTTCCCAAGGATTTTTCCACCGTGTCGTGTATGTGTATGTATATGGCTGTAGTATGGTTATGTCGTTGTAGATGTATGTACAAAGTTATCTGTATATTTGATTCCAGTGACGACAAAGAAAGTGAGTGGTTATAATACTAAAATAATACTCAAATAACAAATAATACTCAAATAATAACAATCTTCTTATCCTTTGATCAATCTGTACGAATATTTACTCACAGTCTTATTGTTTATTCTCACTTGTTTCCTGATAATATCACTTTGTAACTCTTTCGCTAATCGTTGGCCTTTACGACGTGTCAAAGCAACCTGTATCAAGATGCTAAATTACGTTTCTCTTTTTAAATTTTATATCATTGCATTTTATGAAACTAATTATTTCCAAACAGCGACCAATATGCCAGTGTGCTTCAGACGCGTAGAAAAACCAATTGCAATGGTGGGATGTAGTCCGTAGCGTTCGCCAAGTGGTTTGTACAAGTGTGAAAAATCCGGAAGTGTTTCAAGGTATTGGTATGGATCATGGTTTGGATCGTCGATCTTGTAAGAAACAGGATCTCCAAAGACTTCTAACATGAGTTCAAAGCCATTTAAAATAGCATTCATCATCGTCGTCTGACGTATTCTTTGGTCATGTCGAGCACTTTCATGGGCACGGGGCTCACCGTTTTTCTTCAATTTCATCGGAGGTATTGCATCACGTGGAGTCAAAAGGCCACGAAGAAAGTTGTCTTTGGCCCAGAAAACCTTGTTCAAGTTTTTCCCACACTCATCTTGTATTAATTGCAATTGGCTGCAAAGAGATGAATCGAAGTGTTTTGGATTGCCTTTGGTAAACACATGCCAGGCTGCAAGCCCGTGGAGAGCATTATTGGGATTGGATGGGACAATACCAGACATTTGTTTTTGTTTTTGTTTTTTGTTTTTCTTTTGATTTTCGTTGAGATTTTTTCAAAAGTACAATTTGAGAGTGTCAAGTTGTCGTTCCCCTATTCTAAATTCATTGATATATTTATTCATTGATATATTTACACTTGCTCTGCAAATGACGGACAACCACAGCTTAGACGCATTCAAAGAATATATCATTGCGCGTCTGAACCAGTTAGAGTGTATGCAAAAGGACCCAACTTGCACAGAGTATCACCTTTACTCGAAACTCCGAACCACACTCATAAATAAAGTAAAATTTATAAAAAGAATCCATGTGAAACACATTACACATGCTTCACAAGAAGGTCCAGGCGGTGGGGTTGTACACGAATATTTCACTGTCCCAATTGCATACGAACGCAATGAGAACGGTGGAGTCTGTTTCAAGGGACAAATGTATTCATTAACAGTAACAGATATTTCAAACGAAGACATGATAAATATCATGGAAAATAAACCAGATATTTTGACCAAACAGATACAGATAAAAATCTACGACTCCACCAAATTCAGTAACTATCGCACTGAATGGAGAGGTCGTGATAATTTTTATATTGAAGGAAACGCATTGATCATACGTTTAAAAGGTGTCAGTTTGTAACAATGTTTTCAAACAAAAAGTTGCAGCATTCATTGTTTCGAATTAATGGATTATGGAGAATTGAACTTGGTTTTTTTTTTCAGCAATGTTTTTGTTACATGCTAACACTCGCTCCAAAATTAATTTCAAACCGAACCAATCCATTAGGTATCTATACGATAGTATGAAAGATAAAGAAACGCACGCCCCGTACTTTTTACACGATGGATGGCAAAAACTGGAACGATACCACAAGTTTTCAGACATTCCGAAAAATATTAACGAGATACATTGGCAAACAGAGCCAGACTCCTTTTCCTCATGGGGAAAAGACAAATTAATCACCATCATAGTTGACAGACATTCGTTCAGATTGTACGTGCGCAATTTAGACACGACTCTACAAAGTTTGTACAATAAAACGTGTACCAACGGAAAACAGGGCGATTTGTACGATCAAGATACCGGAAAAAAGTTGGAACTGAATCAACTGTTGCTCGACGTTTGTACACGTACATTTGAAATAAAATCAAAAAAAACTTAATTTTTTTTTATTTATCACTCTAAAAACATCTTTGTTTCAATATAACTGTAAAGAATCGACTTATCAAAATTAACATCTCCTTGCTTTCTTCAATGGTGATAGGTTGGTATCATCCTTATTTTTTTTCTCCCAAGGGTGAAAACCCTCCATATAGGTCACTTTGCTACGAAAGTATGGTTTTAAATCACCAAATGGATAAGTTGCTTCTTCATCCATTGTGTATGAAGGTGCACGAGATTTATAAGGTATTGGAAACGTAACCATTTTTTTCCCATTCATTGATTCAACGTTTGCTATTGTTCCACAATATAATGTTGTATCTGGTTTTTCCATAAATAAAACACCCATTTCAAAATTACGCACGAGATATACATTTGCAGTTGCACCATTTCTTCCACATTTGCCTCCATCTTCCTCTATATCCTCCTCTATGGCTCCTTGTGCTCCAATTGTTAAACAATCACTGCCAATTTTAACCCAACGAGCTCGTAAAAGCGCACTTTTCTCATCACGATAAAAACGTATATATGATTTGATGTGTGGTGGTACTTGAGAGTTTGATACATACTGACAAAAATAACCCCATAGTTCTTTCATATCATTAAAACTATCTTCATGCATGAAACATGTACCAACATTCAAATCTTTGGATAAATATTTGGATGTTGGCCAAATAATACGAACTAGATCGGGATCAGTACTGGTGGGATCATTTGATGATACAATATGTGTTCTCCCACTATAGCAATCTAACCAAAAGCCAAAGACTTTCCGTTTAATGTTACTTCCCATTGATGTTGATTGCATATTCAAATAACCTAATTCACCTTCTGGTGGATATAATATATTATGTTGATTTAAATAATTTTTCATTTGAAGTGAACCTGTGATTGGAAGTTTCTGTACATTGTCCACCATATCCACAGCAGTAGGTATTGAAGTAGTCAAACAAACACATGACGGGGTATAGTCATACTTGTCAAAAATCTCGTCAATTGTTTGTGATCGCAATTGCATTACTCTGTTTAAAAAATGATGAAAATACCTGGGATATTTTGTATCTTTGTATTGATCACGCACACGGTCAAGACTTTCAATATATTCTGCAAGAGTTTTTCCAAACGTAGACGACGTAGAGGAAGTAGACGACGTAGAGGAAGTAGACGACGTAGAGGAAGTAGACGTAGATGTTTCTTTCATTTGAAATTCTTGCGTCCAACATGTGTTCGTAGATAAATTTCCTAATAAATTAGCCGATGTAACAATAACACGTAAAGATTTCTTACCAAATAACAGAATGAATTTCGAATGATGGACACCTTGTCGAAATCCTCGTGTTGGTGAACACATATCAACTATTTCAAGATGAGGTGGGAAGTCTTTTGGTTCTTCTACCACACGGTGTACCACACGGTGATCCAGCTTATCTTTTTCATCTTTTGAATCGGCTGGATATTTGTAAAATAAATTAATGGGTTCCATTTTTGGATCACCGTGTACAATTAAAACAGGTATATCTTTATGAAAAAGAGGTAAATAATGTTTGACAAAATGATCCATTTGAAGATTATACGTTGAAAACATGGCACCAATCAATCCCATTTCTTCACAACTTTGTTTAACAAGTTCGGGAATACATATTGTATTTAAATTAATTTCGACAGGTAATTTTTTTCTTTGTAATATTTCTGAAGTTTGCGCCACTAGGTAAAATGTTTCAGGTGCTGGATTTCGACAAATAGGTCCAGGGTCTCGAACACGTTCAGGGTCTCGAACACGTTCAGGGTCTCGAACACGTTCAGGGTCTCGAACACGTTCAGGGTCTCTCAGTGCCATATTCTTATAAGTTATATATTCTTCGGAATGTCAATGAATTTACAAAGTGCTGTGAGATTTCACCAGGTAAAAAGTGGTCTCATTTGTGTCAATTCCTTGTATTTTTGAAATTTATGTGTGTGATAATTTGGTCAGCAATAAATTTTTTTTAAAAAAAACTCAATAAAGCTGTTTCGACTTTATAATATTAACTTTTATTGAAAATTTCAACAAATTTCAAATCATATAACTTACAAATGACGACGTGTCAGTCTGACATGTGATAATTTGGTCAGCTGATAATTTGGTCAGCAACAAATTATGTCGCATGATATTTCAGTAATATTTCATTTTGTGATAATTTGGTCAGCAACAAATTTTTTTTAAAAAAAAACTCAATAAAGCTGTTAGACTTTATAATATTAACTTTTATTGAAAATTTTAACAAAACAGTGGTTTCAATCCATTCTATTTCCTTGATGATCCTTGTTTCAATTCCTTGAGTCAAACCGACTATAACATACAAGATGACCACAATGTCTCAAGACACCAAACTTTTCTTAACATTATGTGGTGTAGAGACTGAGTTTTGGCATCTATTGGTTGAAAATAAGCTTTACACAACAAATATATTGAAACAGACTACTTTTAAATCATTAAAAGATCTTTTAGGGATGGCAGTGGCACGTTATATTTATGATAAGATCAACCCACCCAAAACACTTAATAAAAATATTCGAACTTTTTTACTCAAATGTGGAATTAATAAAGAGTTAATACCTATTTTTGAACGTCTCCACGATTTAGACATACCTACGCTGGAATTATTAACAAAACAACACATTATAGATTGTGGTATGGAGTTATGGGAGGCAGAAGTATCTATTTATAAAATAAAAAAATACATCTCGAGTTTATCCTCCTCTTCAGAAGACGATGAGGACGACGATGACGACGACGAGGACGACGATGAGGACGACGAGGACGACGACGAGGAGGACGAGTATGTTGTGGTACCAGAAGGTATCAAACTGTTCACATCCAAAAATCCAACATTTGTGAATCACGCTATAACCAATAGTCTTAAACGTAAAAAAAATCCATTTCCAAGATCGGCCAAAAAAATACAACAAAATTTTGTCCCGTTTAAAAACGCGTCAAATCTCCACCTTGGTAGTTATACTAAAAAACAATTTGAATTAATGCATGATAAATTCAACCTTATGCGTTTACGCAAGGGTTTTGGCCATTTTACATATACATTCCACTTCCAAAATAAGAGTGAGAAACACAGTACGAGCTTAAAATCTGTGCTCGACATATTATCGAATTATATGTCCAAAGTTTGAATATTCTAAATCAAATCATAATATATTAAAAATAAAAAACAATTCAATTTCGATTTACACTTATGATCGACATAATAAAAAATATGTATACATGCTGTTATATAATTAAATTGACCAATGTCGTTGTTTAAGTTTATGAAAAACACACCGAAAGTGAAAAAAGAACAAATTAAACCCCAAAACGTCCAACGTACACAAGACGATAAACGTAAACGTCCAAATAAATCCTTAACCCCTCTAAAAAAACAAAAAATCCATACGAATCCCATATTGAATCACACCGTTTTATGGGAGAAATTGAAACAATTGAAACATCCTAATGCCAAAACAATTGAAAAATCACTCGACGACAGATTTCCTTGGGGATTCGACGATCTGAACCCACCTAAAGGTTTTCGAGCAAATGTTATTGAACAACTTATCTACTGTAAAAAAATCTATCCGACACATATCGTGCTTGTGAAATCTGGTAATTTTTTCTGTACGTATGGGATTGATGCTGTATTGTGTGTTGAATATGCCAATTTAAACCCGATGTCAATGGGATGTCGAGTCGGCGCCCCAGTCAAGACTATACAAACATACTTGAATATGTTGTTATCAATTGGTCTTGAAATAATATTAATTGGAAAAGGGCAGTTCACAGTTATCAATTGTTTCAATTCGACATATTATCCTCCGACTGCAAATACTATATGTGTGGATGATGTCAATGCAACGCCACCACGTATAGCAATTGTAATTCAACATGATTGTCTCAATATATACGTCATCGATTGTATATCAAATACAATTGATCTGTATGAAAACGTCCCATTACAAAGTTTCGAAACCATAGTTCAACTGCATTGGGAGCCGACTACAATCTGTCATATCGACGCCATGGGAAATACGGAACAATTGAATTTTTCTGAGTTAAGTATTAAACAATTACAATGGCAATGTGCACCCAACATTTTTATTGACGAATATATTAAACGAACAATTCCAACGGCACCCGGCGTCGAAGGTTCCTCGACTACATTTAGACATACAATACACTCGGAAGTATTGAAACGATGCACTATCGAACAGCTTGGTATTTGTAACGCAACTGTCAGAGGAGTACCCAATTTGATGAAGACAATTTTCCCAAACGTACCCAATAAATGTCTCTCTCTTATGCGAAAATTATTTATAACACCACCTAAGTATAAATCAAGGCGACTTTTCCAGAATTTAGTTCAAAAATATTCAGAATTGACGACTCCTTTACAGTCGACTCCAAAATTTACTGCATCCGTCAGTTCATGTATTAATTTATTACGCAAAAGAAAAGCGACATCGACATTACTGCGTAAATTAATGTTGATGATGTTATGGGTGAAAGAATTATACAAATTACCCCTGGGAAAAGAATTACATTCTGTCGTAATGACACTCAGTACGTTCGAAGTTGAACCTTTTGAACAAACAATCTTGAAATTAACCAAACAAAGTGATTTAATTGGATATTGGTTGGGTAACTCACCCGAAACAATTAGCTCCATTTCAACAAATGATAATTTAGAACAAATTATGCAAGAATCTGTTGAAAAATGGCACGGTCATATTTCAAGCGAGGTTATCTCACAAAACGACATCAATGAATGTCGAAGTCAATATTTAAAAAATGCTCGTGAACAAGCAAAAGACCACTTAGTTTGGTGTGAAAAATTGTGTCAATTAGCATCAGATGTTAGCGGCTATGGTGTAGAATTATTGAAAGATTATAATGGCAAACAACAAAAATCAAACGGTAAATTATTATATAGTTTATGGTCCAAAAAAGTAAAATACACAGCAAAATGCGTTCAAGTAAACTACACAGCAAAATGCGCTCAAGTACAAACAAGGGTTAACGACATCATATCCCAAGTGAATTATGATATTTCGGAATCGTTAATTTTATTCGTTGATCTGGTTTGGACAATACATCGAACTATTCTATCACATGTCGAATTTGGTTTACAGAATAATTGGTGTCATGCTATCGTCGAAGAAACCACATCTATAGAATTTCTCAAACTAAAACCCTTTTGGATTCCCAATGGTATTGAAAATGACATTAAATTAGATAAATTAATAATATTAACGGGTGCAAATACTGGAGGGAAATCAACATTATGTCGGACAACGGCTGCGGCCGCGTTATTAGCCAAAACTGGGTTGATGGTACCGGCACAGTATGCAAAAATCCCATCCAATTTAGGAATATTTCTTCGCGCCGGGACTGCGGATTGTGCCCAAAATCAATTGAGTGGCTTTGCATCTGAATGTATTGATATCGCTTCTTTAATACATATGACCCAAAACGGGCCAACTTTAGCTTTGGTCGATGAAATAGCTTCTGGTACGTCTTCGCTCGAAGGTTCTGCTCTGGCGGTTGCGATAATAGAAGAACTCACGAAATCCAAAACCATAGGGTTTTTTTCAACACATTTTGATCAAATGTTTACACACGCAGAAATTGAAAAGGTACCAAAGATGCAAATGGAAATTAAATCAAATGTATTTACTTATAAATTAATAAATGGTGTCTGTCAATATCGTTTTGCAACTAAAATTGCGAGGGAAAATGGTATACCCGAATGTATTTGCCAACATGCTGATGCAATTATTCAGAAAGATTTGAAAATACAACCATCTTCAACTAAGACCGACGTGCTTGATATAGCATCTCAACGCCTAGAACGTCGATATGATCTAGTATTACGTAAGGGTGAATGTTGTCCAACAATAACACAATCATGTGTTTATTTATTAGATTGTCCCGGTGGGTGGTATGTTGGTGAAACGGACGACCTAAACACACGATTTCAATTCCACCTGACGACTAAAAAACCCAGATATATGTATGCTTGGAAAATGAAAAATAAAAGCGAAGCAAGACACATGGAAACAAGATTGACGGACGATTTAAAACGAGCCCGAACGACTTTAATAAGTACTAAAGACGGATGTCATATACATTTTGGTGGAAATTGAACGAGTCACCCTGTGCGTCAGTGAAGAAAATTACTGTCCATAATAACAGGCCTGTATAAGATAAAAATAACCAGCTGATGTTTATATAGCAAAATAATAATGTATTTTTAAATAGAAGTGTATTTTTAAATAGAAGTGTATTTTTAAATAGAAGTGTATATAAATACCATACACCCAACTAAAAAATGAGCTCCTATGTGTACTGTCAGAGGTTGATTAAACAATTAAGACATAAGAAGTCTGAAGACGCACTGGTATTATTACAAGAATATCTCGAGATTGGGTCAGGACAGAACAAAAGCTCTGTAGAATCAATAGAATACACCAGACGCATACGGCGCGAAATAAACATTACCAAAATAATACTTGCGAAAAAAAAGATAAAACGTAATAAGCATCAGAAGCAATCCATGATACAAGCGGATATGAAAAGAATAGAAGCTTCCAAACAACGTTCATACGACAAAAAAACCAGAAAAAATCGTCCAAGACACAAACGGAAACCAGTTGATGACTGGAAACAAAACCAACGTTACTTACGAGCTATGAAACCCAAGAAGCTGAGCATGGTACAACGCATCGTAAGACCCCCCAAAAAGTCCAAGAAGTCCAAGAAGTCCAAAAAAGGCATGTGAATACTGTCATCAACTCAAAGTGTTCACAAAAGAACATGTCCTTCCTAAAAGCATGGGGGGTGGGCACTTACACCATCGGAGTTTGTGGAAAATGCAACGCAGATAGGTGCACACACTTTTTGTACTCACAATTGTAGAAACACACACGCAGGAATTTCAAGAAGCCATACGTACTTCAAACAACACACAAAAAAATAAAGAGCAAATTATAAAAGACATCGAGAAAGCGCATGTTAAAAGTAAGAAACCCATATAAAAAAAAGTTAATAATCTATATATTGTTTTAATTGTTCCCTAAAAATAACTGTGTGACACGTCGGACATGGAAACCCATAGGAATCACAATTGAGACAGTCTATAATATCTTGTACAACATTAACACCCGATTGTGTACATTTTTCAGTACATCCTCCCTGTTTATTTAAAGATCCAGTACATCCCTCCATAATACATTTTGTTCCTTTGGGAACGTTTTGTTGTAAAACCGCGTGCAATGTGCTTTGCACGGGTTCTTTTAATACATGCAATACAGCCAAACGCTCATGACCAAACAAATGATTATACGTAACGGGAAAGTGACGGTCTATATCGCGCGCCTTTTTCCATATATTTTCTAGTTCTTCGTCTTGTAACATTTTTTACCGTTATTTCGTCTGCGACTTGGAATAGAAATATGCGCAACATATTTGTATAGTTTGAATATGTTGCGCATATTTCTATTCCAATGTTTCTATTCAAACAAATGATAAAATGAAAAGAAAGAAGTTGAGGAAGCTACTTCGAACATATTCCCCTGATACGATTTCTAATGGGTTTCCTTTGTTATATTGGATGTTTGAATATCCACGCTGTGTCGAACTATTGCTTATATATGGTGCAGACCCCAACATCATGATATATTTCGACCAAGATTATCGTGTAACACTGTTGTATTGGTTGAAAAACAATACAAAAAAATCACATAAAAGAACGAAGACGTTGTTGAAAGAATACGGAGGGGAGTATATCCGTTACTCTGATTTTATTGCAATTGATATCCGTGAATGAAATTCCAAATAAAAGTTTCCAATCCAGGTGTTGACATTGGTGGATTAGAGGTCCAACAAGATCATGGATTTCATTTCACAATTAATGATAGTCAAAATCAGCCGTGTCAGGTCGTCGGCGTCTTTGATGGACACGGCCAAGGAGGAGAACAAATAAGTCGTGCCTCGGCACAAACAATGTCTGAACATATTACGAAACCAGGATTTTACGATATATTGCGCGAATCGCCACAACAAGTTGCTGAGACATTGTTCTCAAAAGCACAAGAACATGCGTTTTCAATTGTTTTGGAACGTTTGTATAAATGTACATATGAAATTGTTAATGGCCGCATTCAAATGCCATGTGGTGGATTACTACAGGGTGGCACTACTGCCACGATTATATTTGCTCATCAGGATGGTACGGTCATCACACTATCAGTGGGTGATTCTGATGCCTGGCTTTACACACCCGCCGCCACAAAAATCTCGGCTGAGCATACACCTTTGTGCGAAGATGAATACAACCGAATTAGCGCAAAACATCCAGAAACTAAATTTGAATACCATAAATATTATGGAATGCGTCCATTGTGTCACGGAGACAATATTTACCCACATAAAAAAGGCGGATACTACCATAAGAACGTGGATGGAGTATTTGCAACTTCCTTAATGGTCGAATATGGTGGAGTGACACATTCGTTAGCAATGACGCGTTCGATTGGCGACGAAATGTTTAAGGGTCATGGTGTGATTTCAACACCGTCTGTATCCGTCCATCGTGTTGAGGGACCTTGTGTCATAAAGGTCGCGACGGATGGTTATTGGGATAACATTGTCACTAAAAACCAGTCTGTAAAAGTTGCGGCCGCTGTCAAGTTGCATGGATATGACGCCAGCAAAATAATGGAAGAATGGTTTGGAGAGGTTGAGTCTGAAAGTCGTACCAATTTCGGCGGTAGTCGTGACAACATGTGGGGATATGTAATGACTCTAAATTAAGATAAATATATTATTTATTGATCTGTAAAAATTAATCAAAATTTTAGATTGGTATAGGTATTGTTTCTACGTAAAAGAGCACCAGTCGCAGCACCTACAGCTAAACCAGCATAGAGACCCCAATCAGTTTTGGATTTCTTCTCATCACTTTTTCTGCGAGTATAACTCCGATACTTACTACGCTCTGCATTTCTCTGGCGCTCTGCATTTCTCTTACACTCTGCATTTAATGCAGTGGAACGTTCTAGTTTCAAAGTCAATGCATTGTTTTCCTTACGTAACTGTACAATTTCAAGTCTTTCTACCCAGTCTTCGCGGTCACCTCTGGTAGACAAATTGTTCTTGATTAATTGTGTTTGAAGTCCCTCATCAGTGTAATCTGAAATGAATGGTTTTTTTCTATTAAAGCGTTGTAACCGGTCTTCCAATATTTCCCTTGACCCCGATAATATACCAGTAAGCTCATGCAGTTGTGCTTGTATCGCTTTAATGGTTAAATCACCACTTTTTAACTTCATTTTGTGGTGAAATCTATATAAACGAGCTTCTAATTCTGACGTGGAACCTTCTGTATTGGCTCCAATAGTATTCAGATTATATTGTAACAGTCGTAGTTGTCGTTTTTGACTACTACCTTCAGTAGAAAGATTATATCTGGACAATGTGTCTTCAATATATGTATTGTAGGCAAGTGTGCTTTTAAAATGTTTGGCTGTCAGCTCTCCATCTCCATTTTCATAAGCTTGTAGTGTTTCAATGGCAATTTCTCTGTTTTGATTAGGAGAGACTTTTAATTGCCGTGTATCTAGTTCAGACTTTAGTTTGTTTGTTTGATATTCTGTCCATGAAAGTTGATTATTTTGATATTTATGTAAACGGTCTCGTAATTGTTCGATGTCTGTGTACTCTTCTACCAACCCACTCTCTTTTATTAAACTCAATAACTCCGACTTATTCATAGTTTCAATTGTATTAGGTGTGTTGCGTTCAATTGTTAACTTATTCAAAATGAATTCTTTAGGATTGGCCATTGCTTGTATCCTATTAATAATTGTGGATGTTTTTTTAATTCTTTTAGACAAGTCAAAATCATCTGCTATTAATCGTAGATCTGTTGGGATAATGTGATATCCATACTCTTCTATTTCAACAGTTCTGTTTTCAACCAACTGAGCAATCAACGCCGGGTTATTGAATATTAAAGTAAAAAACCTTTCTACAACAAGCGTATTTATAAAATACTTCATTTTATATGCGTATCTGGATATTTATAGGGTATTATTTTTGACATCGTTTGATATTTTGTCCATTTTTCTTTTTCTTTCTTTCACTAGACGTTTACATTCTTTTTTATGTTGTTTGTATTGTTTTTTTTGGCACTTACTGTTGCAATAATGTTTGGTACGACAAACACAGCTTCTTATATTAAAGTCTTTGGTTTTGTGTTTGCCACAAGTTGAACAACTAATTGAAGATTTTACTCCTTCTTTTTCGTCCAATTGTTTAAGATATTTATTAGCTTCTTTGTATCCTTGTGCTGCTGCTTTTGTAAACAACTCTCTTGCTTTTGAATTAGATTGTTCAATACCATCGCCTTGTTCATACATAGTACCTAAATAAAATTGTGCTTGTGCAAGTCCTTGTTCTGCTGCTTTTGTCCACCATTCTCTTGCTTTTGAATTAGATTGTTTAATACCATCACCGTCTTTATACATAGTACCTAAATTAAATTGTGCTTGTGCAAGTCCTTGTTCTGCTGCTTTTGTCCACCATTCTCTTGCTTTTGAATTAGATTGTTCAATACCATCACCGTTTTTATAATCCAGACCTAAATTAAATTGTGCTTGTGCAAGTCCTTGTTCTGCTGCTTTTGTCCACCATTTTCTTGCTTTTGAATTAGATTGTTCAATATTATCACCTTCTTTATACATAGCACCGAGATTTAATTGTGCATAAGTATCTCCCTGTTTAGCGGCCAATGTATAATATTCAATCGCTTTTTTATAAGATTGTTTGAAACCAGTACTGCCATTGTAGTAATAATTACCTAATGCATACTGTGCAGCTGCATGTTTTCTTTTTGCTGCCATTTTGTAAAATTTAATTGATTTTTTATCAGATTGTTTTACACCTTCACCATCTCTATACATTTGAGCCAAAATACACATCGCCCATGCTTTTCCTTTCTGGACCCACCATTGAAGTCTTTCAATATCTTCTTTCGTTCCTCTTTCAACATACTTGGTTCTGCACATAAGGCACTTATTTTTCTGTTCCAATGTCATAGATTTGTTTGTTGCGAGCTCTTTGGCACATTTGTCGTGCAGTCCTTTTCCACAACATGTCAAACGTGTAAATTGAGAACTTACTTTTGGTAGTACATCTAAACAGATTGGACAATCATCTGTATCTTCTGCTTGTTGTGAACAATCTTCTTTAGTCTCTTGACCGACAACCACCTCTTGATCGGGATCCACGTTCTCGGGCATTTCTGAACCTTTATATTTACTTTTCTTTTCGTTTTTTTTCTGCATTTTTTTTTGGTTGGGCATGACCGTTTTCGTGTTACAATAGTCAATGGGCCCGTCGTCATCTGGGGTTGAATCGTCTGCATTCTGAGTGTTCGCAGTGCCTGAGATGTAGTTTGTTGACATTATATTCCTGTCACTGTACTTCGGCTTCCCCGTATTTTAGTGACAAAAAAATTATGCAATGAATTTGTTACACATATGTGAATAGCACTATATCAATTCATTGGAAACCAGAAATGTTATTATTTTCAGATTTGCACTTGAGCAAATCAACTTACGAAACATGCATGAAAGTGCTTCGGCGTGTCCACGATGAAGCTGATACCCTTGGATGTACTGTGGGCTTCCTCGGTGACTTTTTTGACAAGGTACACAGCCGTGGTACGCTTCCCGTAAATATTTTAAATGAATTAATGCGATTTTTTGAAAAAGAATGGCATGTTCCTATGGTCATGATCCCAGGCAATCACGATTACTTTGATGCTGCTGAAACGGAGCACGGGTTGACGCCTTTCGCCTATGCATCAAAGCACATCACGATTTACGACGAACCAGTAGTGATAAATCGCCAATTGTGGGTACCGTGGAGACGCAACGTTTCGGACATTAAAGAAATACTTGCACAACACCGAGATGTCGATGTTATTTTTGGACATTTCGACATTGTCGGTTTTAAGATGTCGGCATCGCGTATATCCACCGAGGGTGTTGGAGTTTCTTCTTTTCCAAGCACTGTGCCTGTTTATTCTGGACATTACCATACACCCCAAATGCACGACAATATTCGATACTTGGGTTCTCCATATCAATTAACATTGGCAGAAGCAGAAGATAAAAAAGCATTGATTTTGCTTGATAAACAGTTTGCAGTGAAACAAACAATTCCTATCGATATAGGAAAACACCAATACAAATGGACTGCCAACGAATTGCTCGAACGTAATTCAGAACTGAAAGAAGGCGACGTTGTGTCTGTGATACATTCCAATGGTATAGACCAAATCGTCCAAAATTTAAAGGACAAAGGTGTGAATGTAAGTGTGAAGCGTGAATTGAAGGAAGTGACAACACGTATTGACGATACCCATCAAATGACACCAACGAAATTATTGGAAGAATATGCGAAATTAAATCGTATTGATCTTACAACCAATGTATATTCGTCATTGGTTGAGAAACTTGTTTCTCTTGTCCCTGCTCAAAAAACTACGCTACGAAATGTCAAACCCATCTCTATGGTAGTCAATGGATTCGGACCGTTCACAGGTCCAGTTCAAATTGCTTTGGAAGGCCAAGGGTTTACTCTTATTTCTGGCGAATGTAATGAATCGAAAACGGCGTCGAATGGCGCTGGAAAGTCGTTAATTACAGCTGGTGCGTGGTTATGGGCCTGTACCGGTATGATTGATAGTCGTGCGTCACTGACATTCGACAAAAACGTTTCTATTGTGAACGAGCCGGTTGGAACTGCATCTGTTGAGGTTCGTGGTGTGGTTGATAATGAAAATTGGTCTATTGTAAGAACTGTCAATTTGAAACGGAAATCGAGATTAACATTTAGTATTAACGGAATCGACAGAACACGTTCGACGATCAGTGGAACACAAAGAGCAATTGCTTCTGAATTATTTGGACTCGATGCTTCTGGAAAGGGTCTGTATACCTGGTTGGTTCACAACAGTGTTTGGAGTCAACAAGAAAATACGAATTGGTTAAATTCTTCTGATATTAGTGCTAAAACAGAAATACGCCAAATTGCCAATGTTGATATATGGACAGAGTTAAATGCATTTGCGAAACTTCAATTGAAAAATTCCAATTCCGAATTGACTAAGAGTACAATTGAAAAAGAACACAAAAAAAAACTCTATGATATGGCCATTGAAAACCACGTTAGAAATCTCCGCCTAGCATCGGAATGGTCCACTGCACAAACAGAAAAATTAACCAAGGATGTAGATGACATTCAGCGCACAACTTTGGCATACGAACGTTCACTTTGTGCTGTCGGAACACCAGTATCAGTTACCAATGACACACAATTACGAATGAAAAGACGAGAATTGATTGATGCAAAGGTCGTTTTGGCTGGTATGGAAAAACATTCTATTGAATTACATGGAGTATTACCAAATGATTGGCACTTGTTGAAGGAAACTGCCGTACCGCCGAAATCAGAAAAATCCAAAATACATAAAGAACATTGCCAGGCCGCGAAGCATGCTCGTAACGCACAATTACAAGAATCTGTTAAAGAATTCGAAAAATTTAAAAAAGCAGGCGTATGTCATACTTGCAAGCGTCCGTTTCCAAAAGACAATGGCCATCACGAACATATGCGCCAACTCCAAACAAACATTGAAAAATGTCGAATGGAATATGAAGAAGCCCGTGTTTTGTACGATATGGCGCTTCAAAAATGGCTCAAAGACACCACAGCTGAAACTGAATATAAAAAAAACAATGAATATATACAAAAAGGCAAGTCTTTAACAAAAATAACTGAAAGTATACAAAAATGTAAAGAAAGAATTGAGCTGTTGTCCAACGAAACAGCGGAAATGCAAATTGAATTTGATAAAGCCCGTAGCAAACATGCAGTGTGGGAACGTACACACCAACTTTGTGGCGAATTGAAATCGTCTTTAGATGCTTTAAAGACCAGTCACAGAATGCGAACGGAAGAGCAATGTCCTTACAATACGTCTGATGTGAATGTTCGAAAATGCAAACATGAAATGGATGCATATTCTTTGAATCAATTGTTTGATAATTGTGAAAAATGGAAATTGATATCACAATGGACTGGAACTTCTGGCATTCAAACATATGCTCTTGAATATACGGTCAAAAGTTTGGCTCAAAGAACATCAATGTGGCTTCAGCGTTTTTTTAAATCGGATAATGTTTATTTAGAAGCTTATTTTGATGAAAAAGAAAAATTAGTTCGTAATATTCAGTGTGGAACTTTGTCGGGAGTGTTATCAGGTGGTCAGTTTCGACGTGCACAGCTTGCAGCGTTTATGGCCTGGCGTGATATGTCACCCTACGATTTTCCACTATTGATCATGGACGAGGCATGCACTGCAATGGATATTGATGGGATCCAATCGGTACAAACGACAATCAAAGATTGGTGTACGGAAGATGATAATCGCACTTGTTTTTTCATAAGTCATGAGCCTGAACAACACAGAGACACGTCCATTTACACAAACCACACGCGAATCATCCAAAAGAGAGGTCGGTCGGTGATATCAGAAGAGGTACCATCAGCGAAACGACAACGTAATTTCTAACTATATAAGTATAACAGTGATGTATAATATGTTTCATTTATTTCAAGTATCTGAACATCGCAAGGGTAATATGAAAAAAAGACGCGCAAGAAAGTTGGCACATGCAAAAAAGTTGGCACATGCAACTGCAAATACCAAAGAAGTAGGAGACGGTGTGGATAAAGGAAAAAAAGCTTATGACGATTGTAGAAAGAATAACGGCAGTGTCAAAGATTGCATGAAGAAACTACGAGAAGCTACTCAAAAAAAAATAACTCAAAATGATATTCCTGATGTATGGCATTGTAAGAATAAATGTTATTTATCACAAGGAAAAAACGAAATTTTGGTTGTCATTTCTAAACCCGACGATGAAGGAACTTTTACTTGGTTACGCATTTATAATGGCGAGTACGACAACAAAAATGAATCTCTGTATTGGGCACGATATGAGAACAACGAATATGTATTAATGGATGAATATAATGAAGATTTGAATGTCTCGCGTTCCGATGATGATTACGATTCCGAAATTTCGTATACATTTCAGAAAAAAGTGGGAACTACAGATACAATGAATTCGAATATACAAAAGATGCGCGACATCTTGAAATCTATTTCTTAACTACTGGCATTTCTTGTAGAAAATATGTAAATCCTATAGATGTAGAACTTATGTGAAAATATATATATAAAGGAATTAAATAATAAAAAAAATGATTCTAATATTACTACTCATTATTTCGACCCATGGGCAGGATCTTGTCCAACCCCATGGGCAGGATCTTGTCCAACCCCATGGGCAGGATCTTGTCCAACAAAAAAGAGACGACTATGCAAAAAGAGAAACTGCCGTCTTGGCATTGCAAAGTTGTTTAACCAAACATCAAGCTAAGTTGGTAGTGGTTGCAAAAGCAGCTTGTAGAACGGAAGCCGGAACTGACGTTGGACTTGGTGCAGCGTTACAAGCCTGGAAAAGTGACTATAATGCTGAGAAAAAAATCGAAATTGTCAACGATTGGTATCGAGATTCACCCCAAATCAAGACTAAAATCGAATTACTTTTCCCCGTTGCCATCGATAGCGCTTCTGTTTCTGAAATTGTGGATGTTATTGGCGCTACTGGTTCGACCGAAGATATTGCAGCCGATGTCAAACAATACCAACAACAAGCTGGTGCCGAGACCTGGGTCACTGCCGTTAAGACCTGTAAACTGACCGCTGCCGATAAAGTAGCCTGCGTCACCAGCGATGCTAACATTGTCGATTTATGTACTCAGACTGCCAACAGTTTAAAATGTTGTGGAAATGGAAACTCTGTTGCTAGTACTTGTGGTAAAACCGATGCTTTACGAGTTGTTGCAAAAGTAGCCGAGGAACAATTGTCAAGCGATGCTCGAAGCTGTTCACGAATCGCCAACACAACTCCTGAAGCTGTCCAAACTTGTATCGAACTCGCAACTGAGACCTTTACTGCAACTACGGGGAAAGTGGTCGATGAAGTCGGTCTCAAAGAGAAATTATCAAAGGGTGCTAAATATGCCGTAGGAGAGGCTGTTAAGGTTTGTATGGGTAACATTGACACAGACCTCACTGCCGAGACGTCTACTGTCCAACAGAAGCTTGATGCTACTGCCGCACGCAAGGATTGTCGTGGTGGTGAAGCCGCCAAAACAGCAATGGCGGAGACGCTTGGTAAATCAGTTCTCGATGTAACAACTACCGATGCAGTCAAATATGCACGTGACGGTGCAAAGGAGGTTGGTAAAGAAAAAATGAAAACTTACAGTGGAACACTGTCCGAAAAATTGGCAGCGGCCAAAACTGATATGGCAGCGGCTGTTGGTAAAGTAAGTGATTGTACTACTTGGACAAAAGAATGTATGACTGATGTTGATGCGAAGAAAGCGATTACTAATGGCGCCCAAGATTGCATGACCGACGCCGTTGCTGCCTGCGTTGCTGATATCGAAACTAGTACTAGCTGTTCATATAAGAGTCAATCTGTCAAAGACGCCGTCTTTGACTGTACTGGTTTAACAGCGATGACCGATGAAAAATTAGGAAGAATGCAAGAAAAAGCAAAAGCAGGCAAAGTGTCCGATGCCTACAAAGCTGCCCTCGAATCGTGTACGGGTACTGTGTCTGCCAAAGCGTCCTGTGTTAAAACATCGGCTCAACGCGCCTGTACCTCCGCTAAGGGTAGTACATGCGGAGAAATGGAAGTTATTTTAGGCAGAAACAAAGGTGCCGCTAAAGAAATGGCAGAAACAGCGGCCGCTTGTCGAGATGCTGACGAAACGGAGTGTACCACTGCTAAACAAGTTGCGTACGAGGCAGCGACTGGCAAACTCTTCACTGCTTCTGATGCCGCTAAACTTCAAAAAAAAGGAGCTCGAGGCGAAGTGGCCGACTTAATGAATGCTTGTTTTGCCACCAAAGTGGGTGTGTTGGAACAACGTAAATGTTCCAACCCTGCTGAACTTCCTGAAATTAAAGAGGCATTTGCAGCAGCATTGGGTAAAACAGCTGCTGATATTACCAACACAGAATACAAAGCCGCCATTGTGGAAGGTGCCAAAAGTGATATTGGTTTAGCCATTGGTGGTTGTCTGGGATCCATTGCCAGTTCTACAGTGGGCAGTGCTCGGACGCTCGCGGTAAAAGCCTGTCATACGGACGTAGTCGATGAAGTACGGGCAGGCTTAGGAAAACCAGACGCATCAGACATTTCGGATAACCAAGTCCGATACTTTTTACAAGAATCTGGGAAAGACTTGGAAAAAAATAAGTTCGAAGCCTGTTTTGAAGGTGCTGCTAGCGCTGGCGATGCCGATGCTGTTAAACTTGCCCAAAACAACTGCCGTGGTCGAGGTGCGGCAGCGGTGTTGACAGCCTTTAAATATTCCTGTGGTCAACCAGCTTGGACCGACATCCGTGCCGAAAAAGAAATGCGGGACAATACACTTAATGTTGTTGCCGACGATTTTGTTAATTGTATGTACACCAACGCACCCAAAGTTGGTACCACAAAACCAAGTAACCCTACTATCAAAACTGCCTTTTCTACCTGTAAAACTACTACCAAGACAAAACGCGCTCTTCTGACCGGTGAACCTGTCAACCCCATCAAAGCGCAAAAGGATTGTGTTCGCGCTGCTAAGAGAAAAGTATCAGAAACGGTGGAAGCGTGTAAAGAAGCCAGTGGAACTAATTGCGGCGACCCCGCCAATAACCCTGATTTGTTGTTCCGACTTAAATTAATGACTGGTAAAGTTGACATTACAAATACGGAGGCACGTGCTCTTGTCAAAAAATCTGGCAATAGTGCGGCCGGTGATTTCATGAAAACGTGCATGGACAATGGGACACTTGCTACTTGTCTTTCAGATGGTAAAAAAGCTATGGGTGCTGCAACAGGCGAAGTGGTCGACAACAAAGCTTTGGTCGGTGGACTTCGCGAAGCAGTCAAAGAGGAAGTCGCCGATGCAGTTGTTGCCTGTGTGGCTTCGGGCAAAACTCGTGACTCAACCGAATGTAAAAAAGCAAAAGTCGACGCCTTTAAAGCCACTGGTCTTGGTGACGGGAAAACCGAGAAGCAAATTAAAAGAATGGTCGAAAAATCACTAATTGCGGGCGCGCAAAAAAGTATGTTGGAAACCAAACTTGCTTGCCTGGATCTGGCGGCAGATAACGCTACCGCCAAAACAGCCTGCAACACCAATGAAATTCGTACTGCCAAAATTGCCAAATCCGAAGCCGAAGGAATACCAGTTACAGATATTCCAAATGCCGATGTTGTGAAAGATTTAGAAAAGGGTAAAGAAGAAGACACTTCTAGCGCCATGGAAGCGTGTACAGAAAAGGCAATGGACGCTACTGCAACACGTGAGTGCGTCACCGCCGTTGAAATCCACGTCGCTGTCACCGAAGGTCAAACTGACGCAGTTCGCCGTCGTTTAGCGGTACCGGAGAAACAGAACATGGTCAAGGAAAGAATGAGGAGAGCCAGTGAAAACTCCTTTGCCAACAAAATGAATGCTTGCATGGAGGCCGCCGAATTAGAAACAGGTAGTGACATTGCTACTGCTAAAACTACTTGTAAAGATACTGCAGAAGACATGTTTACACAAAGTACTGGTAAAATAGGAACAGATATTAGAGAAGGTGATGTTGAAATGATACAAGAAGATGCCGCTATTCGAGCATTCACAGAGACTAATATTGCCATTGCTTTGGCAATGGTTGATGGTGAAACATATACTGACGATGAGAAAAGAGCTGCGACAGCAGAAGCTGTTCGAAAAGTCAAAGGCGAGGCAACGACTAGTGTTCTGGACAAAAGTATACAGGTCGGTTTAAGAAAAAAAGCAGGGGCTCGGGCCTTGGGTGATAAAGCAGTAGCTTGTGTCATGGCCACCACTTCCGATGCCGAAGCATTAACTGCTTGTTCCGACGCCAATTTAATGAAGGAGAAACAATTAGCAAGCGGCCAAACTGCCGCAGTGACCAATATCGTTGATAAAGAACGCGCCAAACGGGAAGCAGTCAAAGAACTCCTCAAATATGGATTGAAAGCCCACACACGCATTACCGACAAAGCTACGAAAGTGGCCACCCTTTTAAAACGTTCCGCAAAAATGTTCAATGACAAAAAACAAGCGGTGGCTGAATTAATCTGCGACAGAATGAAAACAGCAACTGGGACAAAAAAAGAAAAAAGAACCAAAATGAAAGCTGAACTCAAACGTATTTCAGAGACCAGAGATGGAAGTCGTCTTGACGAGGTTACAGATGAAGAACTCGACGCTGTACTGGATATGGGCGCTACAGACATTCTTGCTACCATCGACGACTGTACTGATAAAGAAACATGTCGTACTGAAGCGGAAATCACCCTTAAAGCAGCGTTGGATTGTAAAGTACATGCAGTCAAAGCTAAAAAGAACCAAATTGCGAAACTTGTTGCTGCACAAGAGGGAGCAGATATTAAAGCGGCAGACGATGCTAAAAGTGCCGATGACACCAGGAAAACTGAAGAAGAGATCGAAGCTCTTATGAAAGCTAAATTTGAATCTGTTGGTGGTGTCCCCGGAACTTTTGATGCCTACAAAGTCGAAATTAAAAAAGCCAAACGTGCCTATGATTTGAACAAAGATATTGTCATCAAGAAAAAACCCTCCATTGATATCGTCGTCGCCTATGATGGTGCCTGTGTCGCTGCTTCAGAAATGGTAATTAAAACATCATTAGAAGCCGTCGACACTGACATGGACGTTGAGAAAGTGGGTACTCCCACAGTAGATGACAACGACAATAAATGTAAAACAATCTACCGTGCAAAGAGAAAAACAGGGAAACCAGCCACCAGTGATGAATTGAAAGGCGTCCTCGCTGATAAGTATACATCTATAACTTTAATGGGGCGTCGCTTAAACGGTCGTCACCTTCAAGCTTTAGACACGTCTGCAGACCAAACAACCGAAGTTGAAGACCAACCAACAGACCAAACACCAACAGTAACACCAAACAAACCTTCGACTGACAACAGTCCTTCTGACAACACCTCGACCGAATCAGAACCGGAACCAGACACGCCTTCTGTATTGTCAGAATCAGAAGGTCATACTATTAATCTCACAATTATGTTCAGTACAGTCATGGCTCTTGTTGTGGTCTATACAGGCCTACCATGACAAACTCTCTCTACAAATAATATATATCTAATTTAAATCTATTTCTTAACTGCTTGTTTTAACATTTCTTGTACAACAGGATGATCCTGATTTTCTACAAATTCTTTCATATCTTTTTCGACCAAATCAATCGTTTGGTGCACTTCTTTGATATATGTCGTCACAACATCTGCCATTGTCCCCTGACCAGCTGCCAGTACTCTTTGTCTCGCTTCTTCTGTTGACGTATCGCGTAAAGGCATTTGTAAGTCGTGTATCCATTTAAATGTTGTATTTACAAGTCCTGGCATTGAGTTTCCATCGAATTGTTTGTGTGTGATTAACTGTTCAAAAAATGGAACGTCAAATTCTTCGTGTATTTTTCGGTATGTTTTCCCGTCTATTTTCACAAAGGCTGCAAGTCTATCTCTAATTTCTGCGTACAACCGTACAATATATCCGTGGTCATCTGTAGCAATTGCCTGGTGAATGTTGTCGTAAAAAGCTTGGCGAAATTGTTCGTCAATTTGTTTTTGAATTCCTTCCATTTTTTTAATATAATGATACTTATATATTAAAAATTTATATCTAAATCAGCTTTTAATTGTTCCTCGTTGAACTCTGATTTAAGAGCTAATTCCATATCTTGTAAAGTCCATCCGGACCACCAACCGCAAAAGAATCGTGAGCATGAATCGTCTATTCCGTTGACTTTTCTGTGTAGCGTCTTTATTTTTTCTCCGTTTATTGTAGTTATATATAAATTTTCATCCAAATTAACTGTTTTCATATCTGGGTCTGCTATAAATGGTTCGTATCTTCCAAAGAAAACATCTTTAGTTTCTACATATAAAGGTTCAGCTTCGTGAATGGACGGTGCTCCGCAAACATATCCTAATGTTAAGATGTAAACCACGAAGTAATACCAAGACGCATCTTTGTATACTTGGCGTAAAATGGCTATTTTTTTTGAATCGAAATTTGTAGCATATCCTTTGAGATTCTTCCATCTTTTTTTAACATTTTTATTTGTCCATTTGACCTCTTTCTTATCTTTATCGTATCTTATCGTATCTTTTACATATCCAAATGACCCATTTTTTAAAGCGTATGTTTCTTTGTATTCACACAATTCGTACAAATATTTTGGTGTTGGAAGTTGACCGCAACACCAGCATTTTCTGTAAAATTTTGATTTCTTGTGAACAGGATTTTCATATTTTATCCAACAAAATTTGTCTGCTTCTATGAACGCGTAGTATTTCTCTCTGATCCGTCTTAAATGTTCCGTTCTTCGATTTCCACCAGAACCTATTTGCATTTTTTGAATAATGGTGTCAATATCTCTCATGTAAATTTGCAAAGGCAATAGACGAACTTTAATGTTGTGACCTGTCGACGAATACCAGCTATATATGTACATGAGATACGATAGAATTTGATAAACGAGTAGCATGACACCTAATGTGCTAATGCCAATGAAATAATTATCGACGTGTCCTGCCAGATCTGTAGGATTTTGTGTAATTTCCGAACAAATTAATGAATTTCCATCGATCGTAAATTCTTCTCCTCCTAACATTTTTGAATATGTCAACAGAGAAATTGTTTTATTACTTCCAGCAAGAATTTGTTCAACTGCTGGCATTTCAAAAACTTGTTCAACTGTTGACATTTTTTTGTATATTATTTTAAGTATTTATACAGATATTTTTTAAATGAAATGATTGTAAAATTGAACGTTGGTGGGCGTGTTTTTCTAACTAGTAAATCGACATTAACTGATAGTGGTAACAATATGTTATCTGCCATGATTCAACATTCAAATCCGGCTCAATTAATTGACGGGCATTATTTCATCGACCGTGATCCCGAAACATTTCGTTGGATATTGAGCTATCTTCGTGGGTCAAAAGTATTGCCACCCAAAGAATCGAACGAAATGGCCCTTTTAAAAGAAGAAGCAGAATATTTCGCGTTGGACGAATTGATGAACCGCATCCAACATGTAGTATGCCCCATTTTTTCAAAAGGCGACCCTGTGTTAGTCCGTGGTAATAAGTTCACCATTATTGATGTTTCTGAAGGTGGTTATAAAGTGACGCGTCTTGGGAAATGTTTCCAAATCAATTCTTCTGAAAATGTTGAAAGATGTATAATTGAGATAGGTGATATAGTTATGGCCTACCATAAAGCTAGACATAAAAGAATACCCGGTGTGTGCATGGGCATCGACGGAAAAAAATATGTAATACAATTTCAAGGAGAAGAACGCCAAGAAGATTGTTTACAATCCGGTATTCGTTTTTAATTATAGTATTTATATTCAGAATAATTATTAATGTTGGTATATTTACCTTTATTCTGTATCATTATTATTTTTTGTATTTCTTTTAATTTACATTTTTTGAAGTCACCAAAATTCAATACAATGGTTGCTTTTATTGGCAATGGACACGTGCGCACATTCGAAAGAGAATATAACAATATACATGCGGATTTGTGGGCATTTGGTCATAGAAAAAGAAAAGCAACCAGGATTATCTTTTCAACTGCGGAACCCTTTGAAATATTTGAAGAATACGAATATGAACATATATTATTGGTTGAAAAAACGTGTAATATTCCATTGTTTTTTGACACAGAGACAGTGGTTGAATATAAATTAGAAAACAAAACAGTAGCGACTTTATGGCCTCGGCTCAGTAAAATGCCCCCTGAAGCAGAAAACGCTTTGGAATGGTACTCTGGTACGGTAAATATTATCAATCTTTAACCTCGCCCGCTCCCTTCAAATCTTCGGCACTATCTTTAATTACAACGGCTACGATTGTATTTTCTTGGTCGAATTTCCATTCGATACGGTTGTTTCGTAGTGTCTCGTATGTTTTGGGATCAATAAGAACATTTTTTGGACGCGTAATACCCACCCATTTTTCTATGGTGGATGCGTCTTCAATACAATGAGAAAAGACATGATATTCTGTTTTATCACGTTTGGCAAATCGTTGTTCTGGTGAAATTCTGTTTTCAAGAATGGTAGACATTTTAATAAAAAAAAACAAAATACTTATAGTCATTTTAGATTACGAATGGATTTTATAATGAGTCGGCAACACATGTTATTTTAGAGTTGGCAAATGTCCAATCGATTTTGTTGAACATTTGGCATTTATCTTCTGTACATTTTGAATCGTCTCTCGCTCCCCCCCAGTCCTTACTTGGTATCCAATTTTCATCGGTAATTGTTAGTTCTAAATTTTTCTTATCCCCTTCGAAAATAGTTTGACCACAGGGTTCAAAATTAACTTTTTCACAGTTTTTTTCTGAAGGTGACTCCTTGTTGTCGGGACAATAATGTCTAGAACTCTCGCCTTCGCAATATCCCTGTACTGGACATTGTTCTTTCACTCCTTTAAATGTTTCGTTACTTTCAGGGTTAAAACGGTGATTACCTATACATACATTATCAAGTGGATTCCAAGTATGGTCATTTTCACGTACGTTCGACCAACACATGCATCTACCATCTCCTTGTCTTCCCCAATTGCACCACCCACCTCCACCACACGCCAGAGTACATAACCATGGCATTTCTGGATGGCAAACGGGATGTGGTGTAGCAGGAGACTGTCCTTTTCCCAAATTAAAACTTCCCAGTGGTTGAAATACGTCGTCGAGTTCTGAGGTTTTAATTTGAGCTGTATCGTCACATCGAATACATTTATCTCCGAAAAAATTAGGAGCACACTCGTTGCATGTTCGCGTGTCATTACTTTCGGATTTACAATCAACACAGTCTCCAGGATACCTGGGTATATACTTTCCCAACATCCACGCAGAACTTTGCATGTTTACATTGCATGTACATGACCCATCGCCATCTGGGCCTGACGAACACGTCCCATGACCAGAACACGCATTTGAACCCGGACCTCCCGGACATTTTTTACATTCTGTGCCCCAGTGACCAGAAGCGCAGTAATCACATTTATTATCACCGTCGACTTTCCCACATTGACAAAGATCTCCAGACCATGATATTACTGTGTCTGTAACGATCTTTGTCTCGGGGTCAACGTATGCTTCTTCACCACATGTACATCGCATGTTTAAGTATTCTCCCTGAACACCTGCTTCGAGAGCGCGTGCATACGAAGGTGAGCATGTGCCTTTTCCACCCGAGCAAATACTAGTCGGTTCTTCAGTTATCCAATCATAACCAGGGCAAAAGTCACACGCAGGCGATAATTCGTAATGACTTTTAAAGCCTTCTTCTGATTTTGCACCAAAATATTTTTCGTTGCAATCACATATACCTGTACCATGATATGTTTCATCGCAACAAAATTTAGCGACACATTTGCCTCCTCTATAATACAAAGGATTTCGATTGGAGTCTTCGTCAACAACTGGTCCTAAACAGTCGTCATCTGTTGAACACAAATTACCAGGGTTGCCGTTCCAAATTGCCCAAAGAGGATTTATCGGAAGATCAATACCTTGACAAATGCCTTTGCAATTTTCAGACTGACGACAGTCGCTATGTGTGTTGCACATTTGATTAGACGATTTCGTACACGTTGCTTGCCAATCGACACCATTTTGTATTTGCAATTCTTGGTGCTTTGCATCGTCCATGCATGTGCCACGATTATTACACTGGAATCCTTTAATATCCTTTAACAAAAACCAATCAGATATAAAATTATCAGCATCATATTTTATTTTCAATCGTGTTTGTTCCAACACAAATGGGTTGTTGTAGTCATACATATCATTTGTCCACGATTTACATTCATCGGTAGAGCATGTTTCAATTGCGGAAAGATATCCAGCGTTCCCCATTTCGTCCATGACACGTGTACGATTGGTGAGAGGTTCATTTTTGGCTAATGTTATTTTTGGTACATCATTTCCGATGGGACACGAGTAGCAATAATAGCCCCAATGATTTGGAATACACTCATCACATAAATGACGATTATCGTCAAATGAAATTGTATTTGGAAAATTTTTGGAGGAATGTTGCCACGGTTGCCAGCCTTTTGCACATGTATCACAATATTCACCTGCATAACCTACAGCACAGCGATCGCATTTTTCACCAGCGTATCCAGTTTTACACATATCGCAAGACGGAGCTGTAATTGGAATAATAAGCACTCCGTTTTCTATAGGTGGTTCTGGTTTATGACGTGCGTCGCATTCGTCGCACTTCTCACCACTCCAGCCGAAATCGCAAGAGCAACGACCTGTACCATATATACCCGAGTGACACACACCTCTGACACATTCACACGGGTTACATTGGATTCCCCATTCATTCTCCGTACAACCACAATCTCCAATCCTATATGGATGTTTCCAAGTTAAATATGTACCAATTGACGCACAACCAACCGCGATAATTAAAATGAGTGACGTCGATGCCATTTGACTACATGTCCATCTTTTCTTTTTCGTGATTTTTTGATCAATAAGTTGTGCGGCTATAAACATTGTCCAAGTTATAGCTATAGAACCTCCGAACGTGATCCAAAACATACCCATGACCCATCCCGCAGGTGTTTCAGGTGGCGAATATCCTGAATCTTTCATTTTGGAAACACCGGACAATATAAGAACGACACCCATCCATAAAGACAAAATATTTAATATTTTGAAATAATTATCACCATGCATCAGTTCGAAATTGACAAAGGACTATTTATACAAGAAATTAATAAACACAAGTGAAATGTTGGTTCTGTTTTCGCTATTTTTTACGATTCTTTTTTTCGGCATTATTTGGGAAGAACATATGTGGGATGGATTTTTTCAATTAGGACCAGGTTTCAAAGTTGGTTCTATTGCGATAGAAAGCTGGAATCAATGGTTTATTTTCTTTGCATTTATAACAATTTATCAGATCGCAAACGTATATATGGAAGAAACAGTAGGACGAAAAATAGAGAAACAACACATTGAACACGCAAAAGATACACCAAGAACATCAAAAGATATATTAGAATTAATTTTTTATAATATATACAGATGGTTAGGAACAATCATTCACATATTAGTTGCAGTCACTCGTTTGGATATTTGGTTAATAATAGCTTTCATAGACACGCTGGCGAGAGCATACATGTGGTCAAATAGTCCTAATGGTAGAAGACCCAGAATGTTCACAATGTAACGGATTCCGTTGTAGAAATGGTGCGAAACGCATGACCCAAGGCTATGTTTGTTGTTGGGTTAAACTCTCCGACGTAACGGCGCATATCTGAAAACAACGTGATGTATTCACCATTCTTGGATTTCAATTGTGCCAAACGAGTCTTGAGTTTCTCCAATTGTTCTTTGGCAGATGAAATATCCGTATTAATTTTCAATATTTCTACTCCTTTTTTGCGTCTTTTACGAGAACCATTTGTATGGCGTTCTTGTCGTTTACTACGAACAAAAAAAGGTTTAGAGATACTTGCGTCTTCATAAACAAATCTTCCGTCTTTAAAGGGAATCGCTGTGAACACGAAAGTCGGTTCAATGCCATTCGTATGAAACTTAAAATCCGTTGACAAACGAAACGCAGTATCCTTCTTAGTGACCTGATTTATAGCTTTCTTTTTCATACGAACAAGGGAATTCGAAGACGGATCAATCCAAACCCCATGGTGATTTCTGTGCAATTGGAATTTGTCCTTTAAATCTGGACACCGAACATCAACGGTCTCACAATCGTGATGACACAACGTCATAGATATCACCAAGGACTTATAGCCCCGAAGTCTTTCAGGGATGTGGACTGAAGGGTACTTTTTATTCACTGGTTCACATCGGTTCAAAACAAAATGTGAACCAGTATCCAGAAAATTTACCAAGCGCAAGTCTTTGGGTAACGTTTCAGCGTTTTCGTATGTCACAAACGCTTTCTTAGACTCATTTAAGCCAAATGAAGTGTCATCTGGCTCTTCGTCACTCATCCATTCGTCTTCGTCAGAGGACATGTTAGGAGTATACGTAGTCATTGAACTCATTTTAGATTAGAGTGTTTATAAAAATCCTATTCAAAAAATCCTATTCAAAAAATCCTATTCAAAAAATCCTATTCAAAAAATCCTATTCAAAAAATCCACATATTTTACAAATATGTTAACATCTGAATATAAACACATATGTCCAATAAAAGGAAAAATGTTGTCTAGTGAAGAAATGAGTGACATAAATGACTACGAATTTCGTAATAAATTGCCTGAGACTGTTCAATTACTGCATTGGAATCGTAATAGTCGTGGTTGGGTGAATCATCGCGATGGTCCTATTTTGGGAAAACATCCTGGTATAATAAATAGTGTTCATGGTGATCAAACTTTAATTTCTATCTTTTTGAACCATGATATGAATGAAAAAGTGACCACAAAGTTTTGTAAACAATACAAAATGCCTAAATTACTGAATAAAGAACACGTAAGTGGTGACGATAGAATGCGAAATAAAATGCCAATTGGTGCACATCAACAATGGGTCTCGTCGAATGTTCATACAGTACACTGGAAAAAAAGACCGTGGGAATTATCTAGAAATTTTAGAGACATGTCTGGAACGAAATTTCCTAAATTTATTATAGTGTTAACACCCTGTATCGATGGTATTTTGAGATACGAAAAGTCTGCACGTACAAGTTCATTTGAAATCTGCAGCAAAGACCAACCAAATGTATCTAATTTCGAACGCGGTGATGCAATCATAACTTCAAGAAGAAGAACACCCGAAACAGAACGCGCGAACGCAACATTAAGGGCTATTCAAGCAGACATACTGCGATTGCGAGATGAAATCAAGAACCAAGAAGAAATTGCAAATGAATATGATATGAGAACTTCGTTTGGACTGGCTATTGCTCAATCCGATCCAACGGCACAAAAAATAGTTAAAAGTATACGATTTTATCAAAAGCGAATTGCCCGAATTTTTGCAAAATGTTAGACATATATGAAATAATGTTTAGAAGAAAAAATAAAACCAAAAAAATATGAATTTGGATCAAGTTGTTGGATTTATTATTCAACAATATTATATGAATAATGAATCTTCAAAAATCATGTCTCGACATAAACTTCCATGCACACACTGTGGTACTTTTATTTCATCCACGTGGCGTCCTGGACCATGTGGAACATCTTCTTTGTGCAACACATGTGGTGTACAATACATGCGTAGACAGGGTAGGCCACGTATGATAGATCTGGTGATGGACGAAGGAAAACCTGTTTGGATGGAACGCGATAGTTCCACTTTACAATGGCGTGTACAACACGCTGCAGATGTAAAAGATAAACGGATTCACCAATGGAGCAACCACGAAACAGAAAGAATAGAATTTGTAGAAAGTAAAAAACGCAAATTTATTGAATTGTAAATATTTTTTTAGCACGTATTCTTGGCCTTAAACGCCGTTGATGTATCAAGTTGCAATCCCTGATTACCTGCCCCATCGTCTTCGTTGAAAAACCACATGACCAATAACTTTGTATCACCTTTTGCAACATCTATGTCCATACATTTTTCGCCCGTCCCGCCACGGTACCACCACTGTAAACTACTCTTTTTCCCCCAATCTTTGTCGAAATCCATTAAAAACGGATAATCTGTCATGCAAGCACAACCTCCATTACAAGCACAGCCTTTTTGGTCAAAATATTTAGGGAACCCCACCGATGTACCTGTATCCCTTATGTAAATGGCGACTTGATCATCAACGTAATCCGTTGCTTCGAAACATAAATCGTCTGTACTTTCTGTAAATTTGATTTTCCACGTTGCGTAACAAATAATTTGTGGACCCGGTCCGTCATTTTTACAGTCGTAATCTTCTACTTTCCAGACGGCATTATTAAATTTGCTGCCTGTATCGGAAGAAGTGCTAGCAATTCCTGTAAACATTGTGTCCCAACCATACCCGCCACAGTATTCACATTTAGTATGGTCGGTGTTGGGCTTATTCAAATCAGGACACGCGATGCACACTCCATCTGACGCGATTGTATTGCCAGTGCACTTTGCGCATTTCTGGTCATTTGTCGCATCCATTACCTTGCCCGCGTCGCAATCTGCACACCCAGTGCTAATAATTTTCTGGCTTTTTGAACAAGGGGTACATATGGGTCTTAGTCGCCCTTCACTTGATGTTGTCACGGAATGTGAACCATGGGTACATGTGTTGCATCCGATGCCAGACGATGATGGATGTTTTTTAGGAGCACCACATGGTTCACATTTAGTAGCGTCGGAGTTGGCTGCATTACGTCCTGTACATTCTGTACACGTTGTGGTAAAGATGGTCGACGGTTGTTTAGCGTTCACATTTCCAGCTGGACACTTTGACCTTGCCGAACCCGTACATGTGTGTCCGCCTATACAGGCTTTGCAGTTTGTTTGGCCTTGTGAATCTTGATAGCCGTAGTATTTACCTTCGCGAATTTTACCATCTGGTTTTTCTGCGGTACCTGAAGGTTGACAGTCCTTACATATTAGTTGAGCTGCTTCGTTTTGGTATTTTCCTACTGCGCATTCTTTACAATATGACGCGATTTGTTTTTTAGTATCTTCATATTTGCCCGGACTACATTCTTTACATGATGGTTGTGAAGTTAGGCTGTTATGATATCCTTTTGGACAATCTTTGCAGTCTATTTGTCTATTTTGGTCAGTGTATTCGCCTGGTTCACACTGTTTGCATGTAGTTTGTGCGTGTTCACTTTCGTACTTTCCAGGTACACATTCATCGCACGATGTTTTTTTCGAAAACGCTTGAAAAAACCCAATTGGGCATTCTTTGCACTTTATGTACGAATCATCCACAGTTATATAATTGGTAGCTGGACCTTTGCCCCTTTCATTTCCATAATATCCTGCCTGACATTCTTTACAATTCTGTGCTTTTACGGTATTAATCGCCAATCCAACCATACACATACTGCAATACGATTTTCCGCGTGAACTCTGATAAAATCCCATGGGACAATTTTGACATGTCAATTGCATTGCTTCTTCGGGTGTTGATGTAAACTGTCCTTCGGCACAATTTTCACATTTGGAACCACGTAATATCTTCCCTGGTGTACATGAACCACACAACGGTCTTATTTTGTTCCAGGGTTCTTCCACTTGTGATTGGTACCATAATATATTTTCAGATGACGGGGTTGAAAGATGATTATAGTCATCGTCTGACGTCGTTATTTCTTTGTCGACACATACGCATCCGGCTGCAGAGTCAGACGTGCACGCTTCCAGTCCTTCACCATCGTTATAAAAAACAATTCCATCGTTTTTTTGATAACAACCGTGTGGAATTTTTATTTTTTGAGCAGCTGAAAATACATAGTCAGACAAAGACTTTCCTATCTGCGCCGCGGCGTATTCACAATCTTCAATTGACGTAATATCGTCACACCGTTCTGTTTGAACTGTATAATTTTTTTTATATTTCGCTTGACGTAATACATCTGTTTTTAGAGCACCCACATATCGGTAGTATGCTTCTGTGGAACCACCGTCGTTGCACAAACAAAAGTTTCTATCGGATTCTTTCAATGCAATTCCAACTCGAACTTTTCTATCTTTGTTTAATTTAGAACCCCATGTTGTTGAACACGCTAATACACAATCGCTGAGTGTTAGTTTACTAACTTTCATATCTGACGATTCGATAATGGGCCAAAATACACTGTCGACCTTCCATATTGTATCTTCGTCGATGATAAATTGCCAAGCTTGAATATTATCTTCTTTGTATTGAACATCGATCGACGTGTCTTCGCGTCGTTTTACCGGTGTTTCACATTTTATAAGTTCGTCTTTTGGAGCAGTGGTAGTGGTTCCTACATATGAACGCGCATCCTGTTTAATATTGTTGACAATTACATTACCGATGCTACTATAACACTGGTACAATCTAGGATAGGATCTTTCGACAAGTTTTTGTATCGCCAATTTCATATTTTTCTTGACCATATTGCCAGGACATGTTGAACAAATACCCGTGTCTGGACCAGTAATGGAATCACCTGGACAGGTGAAACAATATTGCGCTGCTATTTGTTTCGTAAGTTCGATGTTTGTGACTTTCTTTAGACAAATAAATTGAAGACTGTCTGGAGTGTTTTTTACATATGTTGTTGGTTGATTGGCTGTGTATTGATAATGAACAGTGTTCGAATCTTTAAATTTCGAACATCCGTCCCAAAAAATATTTTTTTCGTCCATGTATTCGGCATTGACTCCTTCGCCAGCCGTTGTACACCGTGTACCAGCCCACACTTGTGTCTCTGATGGGATATTCTCTTCAAAGCAGACGCATTGAGTATTAGAGTTACACGCACCTAATGTGCTCGGAGTATAGAAGACTAGGTTGCCACTTTTCGAACACCCAGGAGGCCCCGCTTGTAACTCTTGTTCTTGAAAGTCCAGACCAGTGAGACCATTAGCGTATGTACTGCACTCGTCTTTGTCCATTACATACCTTCTATTTCCTGAACACTCTACTTCACTAAGTACATAATTTCCCATACTATTACTTTTACATATCGGTAAAGTACTGCTAACATGTGCATATTGCCAACATTTTTCTAATGTGGGTGGTGTTAAATATTTGATGCCGTTTTCTTTGTCTTCAGCAATGCAGTCGCACGGCACGTCACTCACAATAGCGCTTTCAATTCCATTGTTTTTTACGTACGGTGGTAACGCAAAGTCAATATCCGTAGCAATATTACTTAATGCCCATGTATCTTGTATTACATATGTGCCTGGTCTATTTGAAAATCCATACGGACATGTAATTAACGGTAAAAACTGTTGGTTTTGCGCTGTTTCTTTCATAACTGTATTCAACTGTGGAATTTGAACAACGGCTGGTGGAACTTTCGCGCAGTCATCCTGTTCTGTTCCAATTTCATTTTGGATATAATACCAATGATCATTTTGAATGGTGTCCATATTGAATACATCAAGTTTTCCTGGGTCGAAATTACCCGATATTTTTTTGACAGTGCCTTTTGGACATGCGTTGCATTCGTAGGAACCTTCTCCAGACCATTTATGTCTTGGACAACGCAGACACACACTGTCAACGTAATCGTTATCTTGAAAAGTTGCAGTGTTCATTTGGCATGGGTTTGACTTTCTACAGACACAACCTATACTACCAGAAGTAGTGGTACATTCTTCTTTTCCCTTCTCGTTATTGTTATAAAATATTTGTGTTACTGTAGTGCCAGATGTGACGAATTGGCTTTTAAAACATCCGCGTGGATAATTATGATTAGTATCGTAATTTCCGACGTTAAAATCAACATTTGTAAATGGAAGACCTAAATACTGGGCAGCGGCTTTGCATTCTACAGCATCTTTTATCTGTTTATTTCCATTGCGGACATATGTGTCTGTAGTATCTGTACAAAAATCAGTGGAAACTTCGTACCTCATATTGTGAATGCCTTTGTTGCACCTTACATTATTATCTGTGCGTGTAATGCCGTATTGTGGTTGAAAATACCCTGGTGGACACGCTTCTTTGTATCCAACGGGTGGTATGCCATTATTGTTAGGTTCTCTTGCATCGTCTGTTTGTGTACAGAAATATCCTCGAGGACATAACCCTCCAATAAACGGGTCTAAACCTTGTTTGTAACCTATTGTCAGGTACAAATCGAATTGTGCCCTGTTATTATCTTTTGTGTAAGTAAAACACGTGTCAAATCGGTCGTATGTCGATTCTTCAATTTGCAGAGCAAGTGTAAGTGCATTTACTGATGTTCTGTAAAATCGGTCGTCACCTCTACCACGAGTGACATCGTATATATTATATTGATAAGAATTCTCTGTGTACGAGTCGCATTTTGTATATCCGATGCATTTATTGGAGTCTGGAGGGGGCAATTTTCCAGATACAAAATAGTAATTTGAACTTATTGCGTCGTTGACAAACGAATCTTTTCTGGCCCATCCCTTTTTACCTGCAGTTCTTGAAGAATCTTTGGCATTTTGTTCAGTTTGCCCGCCATTAATGGATATTAATTGTCCGTCGTTACCACCTTTATAAAAATCAGGACCAAATCCGACAAATAAAGCACCTCGTTCATTAGCATATTTCACACATTCTTCGAGCGTTTCATAATCTTGAAATTGAAATGTCGGGTTACTGCGACATAACACTCCACGGTGTAGTAGTGACCACGTTGCAACATTTCCCATAAAATCAACGTCAATTTCACGGTCTTTTGCATAAAAATCACAAACACCTTGATTTGCACATTTTTTATCACCTGAACTTGCTGAAAAATCCCACCAATAATCTTCCGCTTCCTGTTCTGTTTGAATAAGTCTTTCTTGTGCACGTACGCCTTTTCCAAATAAACCCGGACATGCCCTGCATATTTCTCTCGTTGTCCCATGATACACGTGTTTATTATACGGTCCTACTTCATGATAATTTTTATTTTCTATCTCGGAACGCACAGCAACCGAGAATTGCCCGCTTTCTGGTTCTGAATAGACGGGCGGATATTGGGGTTCATCGTTCCTTGAATATAACCATAAGTCCCTATCTCTGTGATAGGGTAAAGTTTGGTCATTATCAATTGAAGTAATAAACGGCACCGTATCAAATCTCGAGTACGGATCAGTGTGTTTCGAACCATAATAAACGTATGGTTGAAAACCATTTGGACAACACATGTGACTTGCGTCAAAAACACTTGCTCTGCAAATACATGCCGTCGTTGGAATAATAACACGCCCTTTCTCCACAAATGTATCCTTAATTGTATAGGAATAGTGAAACGGATGTGGTGAATGAACACAGTATCCATTGTTCAGACACACGGCACATTCATGCTGGCAATTTTCACCATGGAATCCGTTCGCAGTTTGTGCTTGGGAATCAAATATTTTGTATTCGCCGTCATAGGCCCAATATCCAATTTCTGTCGTAAGAGACGAATCGTAGTTGGATGTACACACTGAACAAGAATTTTCGTAAGCTTTTGACGGCGGGTATCTCTTAAACCACATATGGCCTCGTTCAGGCGTATATTTCGACATTTGTAGTACAAACGTTGTAAATTGCCTGTATTGTATGATGTAATACTGTGGTATGTAAGAAGCGCTTTCTACGGAAGAACTTCCATACCCTGGACATATTTGTCCTCTTGGACACGTACGCACATCAACAAACGAATTTTCGGCTGTTTGGTCGAGGACATGCTTCCCCCCACAATAACACAATCCGTTTCCAAAGCGGCCAAACCAACATCTTCCATTTCCATTACACATGGTCGAGTCGTCTTGTCCATTATATCCTGGACAAATTGATGTACAATATCTTGTGGCAAATCCTCTCTGACACTCGTTACACAGTGGACCGTCCCAAAAGCCGTTACGACTATCACTGTTACATGTACATGCAGGACAAAGCAATACAAAATTTGGGCGGATTTCACAAGTTGTTTCAAATGCGGAAGAGGTAGTTTGATCTTCCATATTTCCAAATGTATACGTAGTTAATGTTCCAGTTTCAAAACAATCTTCTGATTCTGACGCTGACCCAGGTTCACTCCACTTTGTATCTGGACACGATTTACAACCAGTTTTCCCTTCTTCGTCTTGATAGAAGCTTTCTAGACAATCATTGCACACACCGCTCGATTCATATTTACCTGCAGGACATTCTGTACACTGTCCCTGCGAAACACTATTTTCGTATTCGGTTGTGGAGCCAGCGGGGCACTTATCGCATTCTTTGTCGTATCCTGATAAACTATAACGTCCGATTGGACAGTCAAAACAAGAACCTTGTGTATCTTTATTTTGAAAATAACCATTGGGACATATTTTACACTGTTCCAACCCTATCACATCACTGTAAGTACCAGCGACACAATTTTTACAGGAATTTTGACCTTCTTCGTCTTGATAGGTTCTTTCTGTACATGCATTGCATTTCACACCACCTGTTGACCACCAACCTTTCGGACATGTTTCACAAGGTGGGCCATATTGACCAGGAGCGCATCCACAATCATCTCCTGTGCAAAAAACACATGAAGATGCACCAGGACCTATTGTTGTCTCACCTGGCGGACATACTTTACAAGACGTTTGGTGATTATTGTCTGTAAAATATCCTGTCGGACATGTTTTGCATTCATACGATTCAACAAATTCTCCCAGACCACATGCACCACATGCACCATTCGATTTAATAACCCAATCATTGGAACATGGTTCACAGTTGGAATCGCTTGTTTGACCTGTTTTGTTCGTTGTTTGTGGTTTTGTACCATTTAAAGGACAACTCTCGCACGACGTTTGACCTTCATGTTGATTGAATTTACCACGTGCACACGATTTACATTCGTAGCCTTCTTCATATTTGCCAGCTAGACATGAAATGCATTGTGTATGGTCCGAATTCGACTCTTGACCATCTAAACACATTAAACATTCGTGACTTTCTTCATTGTGAGCAATATAACCCTTTGGACAGTCTTGACAATTTGATCCTTGCGTTGACCATCTCCCAGCTACACATTTAGTACAATTGGAAGATGACCGATCTCTTCCCGGGCCACATTTATCAGTATCGCATTGGTTTTCATCACAACAGTATGTACTTCCCTTTCCAATAAGATTTGTTTGTGGTGTGGATTCATTACAAGTTTTACAGATTGTTTGACCTACTTCGTTTTGATATTCTGCATTTGGACAATATTTACATTCTGTTTTGGCTTTTTGGTCTTGATAAAATCCTATTAGACAATTAACACAGCGATTGTCTGTCGAATATTTTCCCTTAGCACATCCTTTACACGTGCCATCGTCTGAGTCGTCTCTCGCCCAGCCGTTTGGGCATGTTTTACACGAACCATAAAAATATCCAGTGCCACTAGGGCAAAAGCCACAAACGTTATTATCTCCTGATATTTCGTTAGCAGGACAGGCCTTACAAGAATCCTGACCAATTTCATCTTGGAATTGTGTAGAAGAACATTCAACACATACATTGGATTCATTTTTGAATCCTTGTTTACATTTACATTCATTATTATCGACAACAGTATGAATACCACATTTTTCACATTTCTGTTGATTTGAGATGTAATCTTGTGGACATGGATTGCAATCGGTAGGTCCGTCCTTTTCTTTTACAAACCCAAGGGGGCATTCTGTGCACGTATTGTCTTTCAAATATTTACCTCTTTCGCACGATTCGCAAATATTGTTGTCAGATGTGTTTTGAAATGTTTTGTCTGGACAGGTGGCTGAACATAGGAACGAATGTCTTAACCACTTTGAAGGGCATTGTTGACATTCTGTATTATTGGACTCTGTTTTTTCAGGACAATCATCACATGACGTTTTTCCTTCTAAATTTTGAGATTTACCTCGTGGACAAGATTCACAAGAAGTTGTGCCTATATCGTTTGAAAAAAACCCTGCAGAGCATTTTGTGCAGATGTTAGAAAGTCTACCGTTGAATTTACCAGCTGAACACAGTAAACGTCGGTCAATACATTCGCCGTCAGCAATATTAGAAGGGCATGCTTCACACGTGGTTGCTGTATACAAATTTTGATATTGACCATCAATACAATCTTTACAAGAAGTTTGCTCTGGTAGGTCTTGGTATTTGCCAGGTTCACAAGTAGCACATTGTTCACTGGCGGATTTATAAAACCCAGGAGAACAAATTTCATTTGAATGGACTTGTTGAAGCAATAATAGTAATATCCATATCATAATAATTATTTTTTGATGTCTTAAATACGATGAATAAACAAAAAATAGAAAATGTTTAATATATATTTATTTTTTACATGGATATCCATTTTGTGGAATTTCCACATGGATTAAAAAGTGTTCTCCGCGATTCACTATTATATCTTCCCAGTTTAATTTTTGTTGGATCGTTCATTTTATAGTATACAATGCAGACATTATTAGATGAAAATGCAAAACCATATACTTGGTCTATGACAGCTTGTTCTTTACAACCTTTCTTTGTAGTAATGTCTTTATATCTTTTCCAACAATTATCCCATAACCCATTCCCTATTATAATACTATCTGTTTCTGCATCCGTTGTCAGAGACAAATCTATGTTGTCGATAGGCATGTCATATGTTTCAGAATATGTAACGGAAGGATATTTGGCCAAGCCTGGTTCGACAACATTACATGTTGATGTGGACAGCTCGCGCCCTTGATATATCAACGACATTTTTTTATAGGCGACATATTGTGTGTATTCATTCATCAAATACTCTTCAAATCCCTTCACAGGTACTTCGGAGTACATTGTAAACCAATTTTCACGAAATGGTACGGTCCATTGTATAATGCCTATACATTTAGGCTCTAAATCACACAAATATTCTGTTGCGTTGAATTGTAATGACGGATTGTCTGAAACCAGTGCGTATGTTGGACTTTCATCTAATATTCTCATGTAGTTATTTTCGTACAATGGTGCTAAGAAAATTTGATGGGAGCCGCTTTGTGGTGAGAATGATCTATATAATTTAATTTTGAATCTTTCGCCTTGTGGCAAACTTTCCATGAGTAAAGTTATCATGACTATCTCGCCGTCAAAAATAAATACGTCCTCACGTTCCAAGTTCCATTTTGGTGCATTGATTGTCATTTTTAGTTGTTCGAGATTCCATTCTGTTTCAATTATAAAATCAAATCCGTTTACGATGTAATGTTCGGAACCCGATGATTTACCATGGACATATTTCAAATTAAATTCGAAGGAACGCGGCAACATAGTTGTTTCGAGACCGACTATACCAGCTTCGTTGTTGGGATGTTCTGTCAATGTACAGTCTGATGCACTACATTTGAACAGAGGAAGCGATTGGATCGAATATGTAGTATCCCATTTAGGTTGTTTTAGTAAAATAGGATTGAATTTTTTTTCGTCCAGGCCATTTTGTTCCTTTATTGTTGTCGAAACGCCAATGCACATTCCGTACGGATAATCTCTAAATTCTTTATTTCGTACGAGTCTGACGTCGTCTCGAATACCAGCATTAACAGATTCACATTTATCAAAAGCTAAGTTTTTTGAACCATCGAATACTGGTAAATCTAGCGCAGTTGGTAATAGTTTCAATGTATTTACAGGATTAAAAAATCCTCTTTGTTCAACATAATTGTTCTCTTTACAGGCCGTGTAAAAAGAATTAAGAGCCGATGAATAACTTTTTTTATTTATAGCTGTGATACCGTCCAAGTAATCATCACCATTAAAAGTGAATGATGCTGATTCGACTGCTTTTGTCCCACAACCACCGTTTTTGGAGCAAGTGTTTTTATCTTCGTCTACTGGACATTTGAATTGACAAGAATCACCTGTATGTGTATTTGGACAAGAACACATACCATCGTATTGGCACACACCACGACCAGAACAAATCGATTCCAAATTATATCCATCGTATCCTGGGCATGTTATTTCGCATCCATCTCCACGAAACGGAGATTTTTTCCAATCTGGAACATCAAGTGCACTTGGATTTTTTTGAAGCTCTGATGGAGCGATTTCGCATGCACATTGACACGAAATACCACAACGACCCTTACCACTACATGGTAAAGATAAATAGGGTAACATCCCGGGACATTCTTTAGACGCAGTTATTGAACAATGAGGAGACGAATACGACAAAAACTTCGCAATTTGAGATTGCATTGCAAATGAATTGACGTCTTTCATAATCGTCATGTCAAATAAAGCAACGAATCCTGTTTTGCCTTCATAGTTGAAGGTATTCGAAGTTGTGGTCCATTGTTCAAGTGGTAAAGTTAAAATGAAACTTCGAACCGTTTTACTGGAATACCATTCAATAAATCCATCACCAATGTCT
>Ga0206126_10000615_pt1 | contig 47099 bp, 38 predicted proteins | sample Helgoland_Spring_5_FD_148621 | JGI IMG/M metagenome (GOLD analysis project Ga0206126, IMG submission 148621) | Pelagic subsurface seawater microbial communities from Kabeltonne, Helgoland, North Sea - Helgoland_Spring_Bloom_20160412_1 | ecosystem: Environmental > Aquatic > Marine > Epipelagic ...
AGAGATTTTTCTTTAACTCAAAAGAAAGATTGGTACTTTAAGATGATTAATGATGATAGGTTTGAGATGTTTGTTATTGTCGATTTGGAAACTAATGAAGTTATCGGAGTTACAGGCATCACTTATATAGATTGGCCAAATAAACATGCGGATGTCCATTTTTATATTGGTAAAAACTCCGAATGGATTGATGAAAAATATTCTCCTACAGCAATAAATATAATCTTGAATTATGGATTCAATACTCTTAATTTAAATAAATTATGGGCTGAAATATATGAGATAGATTCCAAAAAACTTAAATTTTTTAAATCAAAGGGATTTCAGATTGACGCAACCCTCAGGGAACACTATTTCCACAAGGGTTTATATTACAACTCACATATATTATCATTATTGAAAAGCGAAGCTAATTGTGAATAGAATTTTAATTATTGCAGCTCACCCTGATGATGATATTCTTGGCTGTGGAGGATACATATCAAAATACTCAAAACAGGATAGTATAAGAGTCGCATTTATTGCAGAGGGTTCTAGCTGTAGATTCAATGATGATAAAGATAAAGTTGTTAAGGAAGAAATTAATAATCGAAATCAATTTGGGTTAAATGCATTAAAGATTCTTGGTGTAAACGACGTTGAATTTTATAATCTTAAATGTGGAAGTTTAGATCAGATCCCTATTTTAACAATTAATAAAATCATCGAAAATGAAATTAATCATTATAAGCCAAATATAGTATTCACTCACTCTAACAAGGATGCAAATAATGATCATTTGATTGTTCATAATTCTACTATTATGGCGACAAGACCAGGAGCTAAATTTTTTGTTCCTAAGGTTTATGCATATGAGGTTTTGTCATCAAGTGAATGGAAATTTACTGAATCGTTTAAGCCTAATTATTTTGAACAATTAAATGAATTAGATCTCTTAAATAAATGGGATGCATTAAAGGAATATGAATCTGAAATTAAACCATTTCCATATCCAAGATCCTATGAAGGTCTCAAAGTATTGTCAAATTACCGGGGAATACAGTGTAATTGTGAGTATGCTGAAGCTTATGAGATAATTAGAGAAATTAATTTATTGTAGAGGATGAAAATTGCATGCATAACTTATAGAAATTGGGCCATTGAGATTTATGAGCTGTTAGAAAATCAATTTTCCGAAAGTCATAATTTTCTAGTATTAAAATCTAAAAAAGAGTTTGACTCTCAAAAGTTAATCTCATTCAATCCTGATTTAATTCTTTGGTACGGATGGAGTTGGATGGTTGAGGATCTTTTTGTTGATAAATATAATTCCATAATGTTACACCCTAGTCCTTTACCAAAATATAGAGGGGGTTCTCCAATTCAAAATCAAATTATTAATGGTGAAAAATCATCTTGTGTTACTTTATTTAAAATGACCAAAAATCTAGATGATGGTGATATTTACAAGCAGTTGCCATTTTCATTAAATGGGTCATTAAATCAAATTTTTGATAGAATAATAACTTTAGGATATTCTGCAACTGCTGAAATAATTGACAATAATTTTGAATTAACAAAACAAGATCATAATAAAGTTACTTTTTGTAAAAGGAGAAGACCTGAAGATTCTGAAATTTCTCTTAGTGAATTAACAGACGCTACAGGTGAATACTTACATAATAAAATTAGGATGTTAAATGATCCTTATCCAAATGCTTACATTAAAACATCCGACAATAAAAAACTCTATTTAATAGGTTCCAAACTAGAAAAATAATGTCCAAAAAATTTATTGTAGCGACTATTGAGGCTAGAATGACTAGCTCAAGATTACCCGGAAAAGTTTTAATGGAAGCCATCAGGGGTAAGTCAATGTTAGAATTTATGATCAATAGGGTAAGGAGGTCAAAATTAGTTGATAAAATTGTCGTAGCAACTACAATCAATGAAACAGATCAGCCTATAATAGATTTATGTGATAGATTAAGTGTTGATTATTATAGGGGTAGTGAGGATGATGTTTTACTTAGAGTTTTAAATGCGCATAAAAATTTCATTCAGATATAATCGTAGAATTGACAGGTGATTGCCCCCTTATTGATCCAGAAATTATTGACCAAATTATTTTATGATATTTAAACAATGATTTTGACTATGTTTCAAATTCTCATGTGAGGAGTTATCCTGACGGATTTGATGTTCAGGTGTTTTCAACTAATTTATTAGATGACATCTCTAAAAAAACTAAAGATGCTTACGATAGAGAAAATGTCAGTTCATATTTTTACAAAACAGACAAATTTAATATCCATGGAGTTATAGCTACTAAAGAATTATTTTGGCCCGATCTAAGAGTAACACTTGATGATAAGGGGGATTATTTGTTGATTCATAATATCATAAAATACTTAGATATAAGTCATGGAGATTCTTTCAAGGCGAATGATGTCATAAACTATTTAAAAGAAAATCTTAATTTATTAGAGCTAATAAAAGATGCTCGGGTGTCTAATGCTCCTTATCAATTTATCGCTAATGCTCCAAAAAAATGATCAATATACTGTTACCATAATAGGTTTAGGTAATATTGGATTACTTTATGACTTAAATAGAGGAAAAGATTCTAAAGAATTTTTAACGCATACCAGATCTGTTTTTTTTCATAAAAACTTTAAGCTTACATACCTAATTGATTCTGATTTAAAAAAGCTAGATCTAGCAAAAGAGAAATATGGTCATGATATTATATACTTAACCAATATCAACCATAATTATCACCCAACTGATATAATTGTATTATCATCTGTACCAATGGTTAATTCAATGTATTTAAATAAGCTAAAAATAAATCATGAAGTAAAGTTTTTTTTAATTGAAAAGCCTTTTTTAAATCAAAATGAAAAAATTTCTAATTATGAAGCAATACTAAAAAAATCCTATATAAATTATTATCGAAAATCTCTTCCTTTTTTTAAAAAATTAAGAAGAAATATAGACAACCGTAAGTTTGGAAATTTAATTGGTGTCAATGTTTTTTATTCTAAAGGATTGAGCAATAATGGTTCTCATTTAATCGATTTAATGAATTTTTTCTTTAAATCAAGCTATAATCTCAATTCAATTAAAATTATAAATTATAAAAATGATTATTCCGCCGATGATGAATCAGTAACATTTTCAGTTGATTATAAATATAATTCCCTCCCTTTTACGACTATTTTCCATGCTTTAGATGAAAGAAAATTTAGTTTAATAGAATTAGATTTATTTTTTGAAAAAAGTAGATTTAGGATTTATGATTTTGGAGGAAAAATTGAAATTTATAAAGTTGACAATGACAAAGTTTTTAGCGGGTATAATAATTTAGTTTCAACTAGTGTAGAGAGTTCTGACATCGATTCTTACGGAAAACATACATATCAAACTATATATAATATTTTGAAAGGGGAAGAACTTAATTATTCAACTTTAAACGATGAACTTAAGATATATAAATTAAAAGAAAACATATTAAAAAAGCTTTCTAAATTCAAAAAAAAATCAAGGTATGAGTAAGCATAAATTAGCACTATTTGGTGGTAAAAAAGCAATAAATAAAAGGTATTCAAGCTATAACTCAATTGGTTTAGAGGAGATTAGTGCTGCTAAATCTGTTCTCGAGAGTGGGGTTTTATCAAAATTTTTAGGTTGTTGGGATCCAGATTTTTACGGAGGTTCAAAAGTGCAAGAATTTGAAAGAGCTTGGGAACAACACTTTAATGTTAAACACGCCGTTACTGTAAACTCATGGACTTCTGGCTTGATTGCAGCTGTAGGTGCGATAGACATTGAGCCTGGAGATGAGATAATCGTTTCACCTTGGACAATGTGTGCTAGTGCTACAGCTATACTTCATTGGAATGCTATACCTGTTTTTGCTGACATAGAACAAGATACTTTTAATTTAGATCCTGAATCCGTTATTAAAAATATTAGCTCTCAGACTAAGGCAATTTTAGCAATTGATATTTTTGGTCATCCATGTGATATAGAGGCATTACAAAAAATTGCAGATGATTATAATTTAAAATTAATTACAGATACAGCACAATCTCCGGGGTCCCTTTATAAAGGTAAATTTACTGGTACACATTCTGATGTTGGCGGTTTTAGCCTTAATTACCATAAGCATATTCATACTGGCGAGGGTGGCGTAATCGTTACCAATAATGATAAAATATTTGAAAAGCTTCAATTAATACGCAATCATGCAGAAGCTGTTGTTGAAGATAAAGGTGTAACAGATTTAATAAATATGGTTGGTTATAACTTTAGGTTAGGAGAAATTGAATGTGCCATTGGAATTGAACAATTAAAAAAGATGCCGAGATTCGTATCTCAAAGGCAGGAAATAGCTAAACAATTAAATTATGGTCTTAAAAATCTAAAAGGGCTAAAAGTTCCACTTACTAGGACTGATTGTACCCATTCCTTTTATATATATGGAATGACATTGGACCTGAACGTGATCAATGTTAGTAGAAAAAGGCTAATTAAAGCATTAGAAGCTGAAGGTGTTGAAGGGCTAATAGAAGGATATGCCAATATACATACTCTACCCATTTTTCAAAAAAAGATAGCATATGGGTCAAATGGATTTCCATGGTCCTCCGATATTTGTAAAAGAGATGTAGATTACAGTAAAGGAATATGTCCGGTAGCTGAGGAGCTTCATGAAAAAACTTTTCTTGGATATGAAATGTGCCTTCATGATTTAGATGAAAATGACACGAATTTCATTATCGATGCTTTTAGGAAAGTTTGGGATAATTTAGATGAACTTAGATAAAACCATTAAAGAGGGTAAAGGAGTTTTTGTTTTTTCAGATCCAGCAGGAGCTAATTCTGTTTTTGCTATTATTGATTACTTAATAGGGAATAACAAAATTCACGGAAAGGATTTTTTAATATTTACTAATAAAATTGGAGTCTTTGATCAAAAATACAATAGAGTAGTTGAAAGAGTTGAATTTAATGACGAAACTGGTACTAATGTTCAAAGTAATTTTAATCCAGACTATATTTTTTCAGCTACTTCTCTTAATAATTTTGAACATCTATGGAGAATTTTTTTCTTTAAAAAGATAAAAGTTTACTCATTTATTGATCATTGGTGTAACTACTATAAAAGATTTTATTTTGAGGATCAATTATGTTTTGGTAATGAGGTCTGGGTTATTGATGAGGAGGCTTCTAAAGAAGCCATTGAGGAAGGAATTCCAAAAAATCTCATCCGCGTAAAAGGGAACCCTTATTATGAAAAAGTAAAGATGTTTAAACCAGTGGTTTCAAGAAAATTGTTTTTTGAAGCATGTAATATAAATGAAGATAAAATTATTATTTTATTCATATCAGATGATATAAGGACTGTTTTTGGCATTGATAAGAAAGGGGACTGTATTTTAGGTTTTGATGAGTACTCTGTACTTACAGATGTTTTGGAAACCCTTAATAATCTATGGAGGAATAATAAATTAAAAGGCTCAAAATATCAGTTTGTCATAAAGATTCATCCTAATGCTAATTTTCATAAATTTGATAGGTTAATAAAAAAGCATGATTTTTTGGACATTAAAATAATTAAAGATTGTGATCCGTTGACTATTAATTTTTATTCAAATTATATCTTTGGAATGTTTTCCAATATGGTCATTGAGTCATTTTTAATGAAGAAAAACCTCTTAAGAGTTCAAACTGGCCAACTTACTAGTGATATAATTAAAGTAAAAGGGATTAAAGATGAGGTAGTAAAAGATATCGACAACCTTTATGGTGAAATGAGCATTTTTTTTAGTTCTAATTATTGATTCTTTTTTGAATTCATTGATGGTTATTTCTCCGATATATTGTCTTCACATAGCTTAATTTTTATTTTGAATTTTTAATTCTTTTATTTTCTTACCCTTAACAATCTCGTCAACACTTTTTAACGTAAAAATTGAGGTTTCTTTGTATATTTTCGATCTAAATTCATCGCGATTTTTATAAACAAGGTTAATTCTGGTTTTGCTAAAACTGGACCTGTAACAATCCATTGGTCTATTAAATGATATGTAGAAATAATATCATTGTTTTCACATAATTGCCACTCCTGAGCAGAACAATCTATATATTTAGGTAAGTCGCCAGGATGGAAATTAATCAATCCTAAATTAAACTTATTAATAATATCACTCTTCAATATTCCAGTATCTCCTTGAATTCCTAGATCGTAATACTTTAGCACAAATAAATTTTGGATATTTTAAAGATTTCAATCTAAAAAAATGGAAGTATTTTAATAATGAATCTTGGCTTGTGGGTCTCCATAATCCATCATACCTTTAATCTTCATTTTTTTATTGTTCTAGTAAGCTTAAAAAATACTTTTATAACTATGGCTTGAACTAGGCTTTATCACAGAACTTTATTTAATTATATCTCTTTATTTTCGAGACACAGTATTTTGAATAATTGTGTTTGGCGTGGACCTAATTAATCACTTATAATTAAACCATTTGTATCAATTTGAGTGTTTACTACCGCATCATAAAAGGAATTTAACAAAATAAACAGTTTAGAGGTTTTAGCAGAGATAAAAAAGTCAAGTTCAAATGCCAAGAATGTAATTTTTATGGATCTAAAGTTGTAAGCCACAGAAGTAAAGGGTTCCTTTATATACGTTTTGGTAGTGTAAAATTTAATTTTTACCGTCTTTAAAGATTAAAATCGTGAAATGTAAGTGAGTATAACTCTGTTATAAAGCATGCAAAGTTTTCAATAATGTTTAATTAAATCAAGATATTATTTTAGATTTTTCTTTTTGCACAAATCACTTCCAATCCATTAATAGATGTTGTCTAAGGTCTCAAGACAATTGATATTATTTTTAGATTTTTTATTGACAATATTTTGATATCTGGCCATATGATTATGAATTGAAAAACTCAAAGATCATTATTTTACCTTAACAATATCTTGGTTTCAACAAATTCAGAAACGATTAGTTTCTTATCTGACGGGATGTTCATTGAATGTCGGAGGATTTAATTATATGTTAAATTTATTAAAAATATTAAGATTGTAATTCTTGAATAATAAAGCTAATTTCGAAAAATGAAAGAAATTAAATTTAAGGAATTAATTAATTTTACTAGCCTTCCAGAAATCATTTCTAATTCTTCCGATGGCGATATTAAATATAAAATAAAAGATGAAGTTTTAAGGGAGTTTAATCTAGAGAAATGGTGTCAAATATTAGATGAAGTTAAAAACGACAAGGCACTTTTATTGAAAGATATCGACTGTAAGATTGAAGAATTCGAAAAACCACTGCCTTTTTTTTATAAAAACAAGTTCTATTTAGGGACTGGAAAACAAATATTTGAAAAACATATTGAGGTTTTTAAAAATGCGTTAGATCCTCATATTGAAAATGCATCTTCTCTAGTTGAATTGGGAGCAGGATATGGTTCAAAAATATTGAATCTATCTAATTATGAAAATTATACTGAATTACCCCTATATGCTGGAGAATTTACTAGTAATGGATGCGATGCCATTAAGCTTCTGTCTCAAAGAATGAACAAGAAAATAGAGGTGGGTCATTGCGACCTTAATGAGGGAGTTATTGAGGGTATACAAATACCAAAAGGTAGTATTATCTTCACATCCTACGCCGCCCATTATGCTCAAAAAACCTCATCAAATTTTATAGATTTTATATTAGAATTAAGTCCGAAAATTGTAATTAATTTTGAACCCTGCTATGAGAGTCATTCACATTCAAAGTATGGATCAATGTGCAAAAGATAAATAGAACTAAATGACTATAATTTAGATATGATTTCTGTACTTGAGGAGGCTCATGAAAATGGGAAAATTGATCTAGAAGTCACAAGAAATGTAATTGGGAGTAATCCTTTTTTGCCGATATCTATTATAAAATGGAATAGAGCCTCCTAATTTTAAAAAAAGTGAAAAATACAGATTATGATGTCATTTTTCTTGGTACCGGAATAATATCAATACTAGAAGCAGTATACCAGGAAAGATGTGGAAAAAAAGTTCTCATGATTGATAAGGATACGGATATTGGGGGTGCTTGGCGGCCAATCGATATTTTTAATTTAAAGGATGTTGAAAACGCAATTCATTATTTTTTATATGACGGTGACGCGTTGCCGTTTATGAGAAATAACTTAGGATGGGATATAATAAAGACAGAGAATAAATTAAGATTGCTAGGCGTCTTTTCAAATAAAAGATATCTAAAATTTAAGTTCTATAATCCTATTGGCAGATTCATTTCTCATATGATAAATGATGAGGGCAGTCTTAAAAAGTATAATCTTAAAGGTATATTCAGAACGATAAATAAAATTAGAAGAGAGCACAATCAAAAATCTTTTTATATCAGAGAGGGAGCAAAAAAAATTTATAATACAGCAAAAAGTTTACTGGATCAATCAAATGTTGTCGTTATTTTCAAAACAAAAATTAAATCGATTAATGTTGATAGTAAAAATAAAATGGTTGAATTATCATCAGATAATCAAATTTTTCGATGTAAAAGACTAATAGTCACACATGGCTCTCGGATTGGGGAAATAAAAGGGAATAATAATTTATATAAAATTGATGAAAAGTATCACCCCAGACCTGCTGTTCATCTTTTGGTTAAGGACAGGAAGATTTCCACTAATAAACAATGGATTTTTATAAATCATCGTTTAATTAAATATGTGCATGACCTCACTGATATTTCAAGCAACACGAAAAAGGGGTATAAAGTTTTTGTATTTGCATTAAGACATAATGTTAAAAAAAGTAATCCAATATATCAAAAGCTAGTAGATGAATTAATCAAAGCAAAGGTACTGAGCAAAAAAGCAGAACTTTCTGATTCGAAATGGACTGACGTAAATCTCCCAACTTTATCTGACGAAGATCTTGAAAACATTAAAAAGAATTTTCATCCATACATTGGATTCCTTAAGACAGAAAATTTTTCAAGGGCTATTGGAATTTATTCAAAAAAATGGGCGTCAAAAATATGAGATAGATTTAAATAACTGGTTTTGAGAGCTCGAGATAAAATTTGGCCATGGATTTAAAGATGGGTATCCTTTTTGGAGCAAGGAGATAAAATTTAATAGTATGTAAGCAGGTGTTTATTGTAACAATATTAGTAAATATATTCCTTATGCAGGCGTATAATTGGGATGACTACTCATAATTATCCACAAACACTTTAGTACTAAAATGTAAATTAGAATGCAATTTTTTTTAGTAATTAGTTAAAAATTCATTGTTAAAGTTTTTTAGTTAGTATTAAAACAAACAGCAAATGCTACTATGATGAGAAAGAGTTTACGTAAATTTATTGGGTATTTTTTTGATTTAGAAAGGATAGATAACATACGCTATGCCATAAGGTTTCATCTGTTAGTTAAGGAGAAGTATCAAAAGCCTTTAGCCCCTATTAGTAAATCTATTGTACCCAAAAAAGGGGATAAGAGAATTTTAGTTCCTTTGATCGAAACCAATCATTATGGAATAATTCATTCATTATCTCTGGCAAAAGCATTACAAATTAGGGGTGGGCAAGTTAAAGTTTTAGTTTGTGATGGGACTCTTTCGGGTTGTGAAATCAAAAGTGTTAAAAATGAGCATTTAAAAAATCCATGCTTTAAATGTAAGTTTAACATAAAAAATATAGTTCGATTATTTGGCTTGGAGACAATCAATTTCAGTGATTATCTTAGCGATGACACAATGAAAAAAATTGAATTTGAGGTGGATCAAATTACTGATGCGGGGGGCACAAGTTTGATTATAGATGGAATTGATTTGAAACAATGCATCGAAGACTCTATTTTGAGATATTATTATGGAGCAGTTCCTTCGGATAAGGAAATAGAAGGGGTAACAAGAAAAAAACATTTGAGAACAGCTTTAATTTCTCTAGAATTTGCAAAATCAATTGATTCTATCTGGAATCCAGATCTTGTCTTAAATAACATGTCGGTTTATTCAAGTTGGTCGCCTTTGTTCAAATATTTTAATAAAAAAGGAGAAAATATTTTTCAAGTAGTGACGATGACTCCTTTTGATTACAAAAAAGTAATAATCAATCCTGATAGTCTATATAAATCATCTGCTCGCTATAAAAATTATTGTCTTTTAAGAAAAGATAAGGATCTAAATTCTAATGAAAAAAACATTTTAAATCAATTTATCAGCCGTAGAGTATCGGGGACTAATCCGCAATTTAATGATTTTGGAGGCTGGTTTGATCAAAACGTTGACAAAGAGAGTCTTGTAAACAGGCTGAAAATAGATAGGAAAAAGAAGAACATATTTCTTTTTTCAAATATTTATTGGGATGTAGGAATCTCCGACTATGGGAGATTATACGAGGGGGTTATTGAATGGGTCCTCGATACCATTAAAATTTGTAAAAATAATAATGATCTTCATTTATATATCAAAACGCATCCTGCAGAGATATTTGATTCATCAAGTTCTATTAAGGGGATTCATCAAATTATCAAAGATAATTATCCGATACTACCTAAGAATTTAACGATTATTTCACCTAATGATAAGATCAGCCCATATGGGCTCTTTGAATTTATCGATTTAGGTGTAATATTCAATGGAACAATTGGCTTAGAAATGATGCTTGGAGGGATTCCTATAATTACTACAGGGAGAACAGTATTTGGAGAGTCGAATTTGTGCGAAGAGCCCAAAACAAGACAAAATTATGCATCCTTAATAACCCAAATGGAACCGCACAAAACACCTTCAGATAATCAAGTTCAATTATTTGCATATTTTTATTTTATTAAAACATTAATTCCATGGAATTTGAATAAAATTGCTTATAAGGGGTCGATTCAGGATGGTTTAAACTACAAAACTATTAAGTCTTTGGATGCTAATAAAAACAAATATTTAGATCATGTTTGTAAATATCTTTTGAATCCAGAAGAGTTAGGTATTGATAATTGGGATTAAAAACATTTTTATTTTATGAGAAAAATACTTAAAAATTTAGGCATTTTAAATTTTGTTTCAGACATGCGTCTATTTTTGTCCCCAAAAAGGGAGAGAGAGTCAAGAGCCTTGTATAAACTGACTGATGAAAAATTCAAATATGCACATATACTTGAAGCTATAAATTATGTAAGGGTCGCACTACTACCTCCCGTTTTTTTTGAGTTTGGATGTCATTCTGGAAGAACTTTTTCCGCTGCAATTAATGCTGCTAACTTCTTTAAGTTAGATTTAACTGCAGTAGCATTCGACTCTTTTCAAGGGCTGCCAAATACAAAAATTAATGATGATGGATATTTTGAGGGTGGAACATTTTTTACTTCTGAGAATAATTTCAAAAAAATTGTAAAGAGGCAAACCGGAGAAAATTTAAATGATAACCAGATAATTAAAGGGTTTTACAATGAATCATTAAATGGTGATTTGAAAGGGAAACTACCAAGACATGTAGGAATGGTTCACATTGATGTTGATTTATATAGTTCTACTTGCTCAGTACTAGAATTCATTAAAGATTATATTGTTGAGGGGACAATTATCTTGTTTGATGATTGGTATTGTTTTCCTGTAGGGGAAGAAAAAGGGGAAAAAAAGGCATTGAGTGAATTCTTAAAAAAGAATCCAAATATTGAGCTTGAGAATTGGAAAAATTACTCAACCTTTGGAAAATCATTTTTTGTAAAATCGATTAAAAAATAAAATTTATTTTATTTCCTTTCATATGACTGTGAAAAAAGTAATACCTATTTATCAACCCGATTTATCTGGGAATGAAAAAAGATATGTAAACGAGTGTTTAGATTCGAATTGGATTTCATCAAAAGGGGAGTTCATTGAGAGATTTGAAAATTCATTTTGTGAATATTTAAATATAGAATATGCCACTTCTGTGAGTAATGGTACCGTAGCGTTGCATTTAGCATTGCTGGCATTAGGAGTAGGGCCCGGAGATGAAGTTATAGTTCCTACACTTACTTATATTGCTTCGGTCAATGCAATTGCAATGGTTGGTGCAAAGCCTGTTTTTGTAGATTCATTGAATAACACTTGGAATTTAGACCCATCTCAATTAGAAGGGAAAATCAATTCTAAGACCAAAGCAATTATGGCAGTTCATTTATATGGATCCTCGTGCAATATGGATGAGTTGTTGAAACTTTGTAGAAAGAATAAACTTTTTTTAATTGAAGATTCGGCAGAAGCATTTGGTACAAAATATAAAGGAAAATCGGCGGGGTCATTTGGCGATGTTTCAACGTTTAGTTTTTTTGGAAATAAAACAATTACAACTGGTGAAGGGGGAATGGTTGCCTCGAACAATAAAGATATCATTGAAAAAATATCACATCTTAAAAGTCAGGCGGTTTCAAAAAATCGTGAATATTGGCATAATGAACTTGGGTATAATTATAGAATGACAAATATATGTGCTGCAATAGGGCTGGCGCAATTAGAAAAAGCGGATGAAATTTTAGAAAAAAAATCTTTTTTGGCAGATTTGTATTATCAAGAACTATACGATTGTCCTTTAGATTTTCAGAGTTTACCCGAAGATACAGTAAGTTCTTTTTGGATGGTTTCCATTTGCCTTGAAAATATCGAGACGCGTGATAGAATACGAGAGCACTTAAAAAGGAGTTTTATTGAAACTAGACCAATTTTCTACCCCGCTCATACAATGCCTTTTTTTAAAAATAATGAGCAATATGTCGTCGCAGAATCGATTGCCTCGAGGGGCATTAATTTACCAAGTTTTCCAGGATTAAAAAAGCATCAACTCAAATCAATTTGTGACGAAATAAAATTGAGTTTAATAAACAACTCTTAATTTAGTATTAATTTTTATGAAAAAAGCCTTAATCACTGGGATAACCGGTCAAGACGGTTCTTATTTAGCTGAGTTGCTGCTCAACAAAGGTTATGAAGTACATGGTCTTAAGAGAAGAGCAAGTAGTTTTAATACTTCCAGAATAGATCATCTTCCACAAAATGAATACAATCTAAATAGTCATTTTTATACCCATTATGGTGATATGGGAGATGCTACAAGTCTTACAAGGATTGTTCAGAACATACAACCAGATGAGATTTATAACCTCGCAGCTCAAAGTCATGTAAAAGTAAGTTTTGAGACTCCAGAATATACTGCAAATTCTGATGGTCTAGGGACTTTAAGATTACTTGAAGCGATCAGAATCTTAGGGCTAAATGGAAAAGTTAAATTTTATCAAGCATCCACTAGCGAATTATATGGTAAAGTTCAAGAATCTGTTCAAACCGAAAAAACCCCATTTTATCCTAGAAGTCCCTACGCGGTAGCAAAGCTCTATGCTTATTGGATTTCTGTAAATTATCGAGAGGCATATGGCATTTTTGCTTCTAATGGCATTCTTTTTAATCACGAAAGCCCAAGACGAGGCGAAACATTCGTTACTCGTAAGATAACGATGGCTGCAACTAGGATAGCTTTAGGTCTTCAACAACAACTATTCCTTGGAAATTTATCTGCGCAAAGGGATTGGGGGCATGCAAAAGATTTTGTTGATGGAATGTGGAGAATTCTTCAATATGAAAAGCCAGATGATTTTGTTTTGTCCACAGGCCACACCTATACTGTTAGATGGTTTTGTGAAAAAGTTTTCAAGGAGTTGGGAATTAATATTGTTTGGCAGGGTAATGGGATACAGGAAAGGGGGATAGATTCAAAAACAGGCCAATCAATTGTCAGTGTGGATCCTGAATATTTTAGACCCACGGAAGTGGATTTATTAATAGGGGATGCATCAAAGGCGCGAAAAGAGCTCGGTTGGCAGCCAAAAATCAGTATTGAAGAATTAATATCTGATATGGTAAATAGCGACATGGAAAAAGCTCAGAAGGAAAAAAATAATTTGAATATGATATGAATAATAATACTTTGATAAAAGATCATGATGCAATTCAAGATCGAATGAAAATTATTGCAGATGAAATCAATAAGGATTATCAGAATCTTGAAATAGATATCGTCTGTCTCACGAATGCAGCCACCTTTTTTGCTGTTGATCTCATTAGAATGCTAGAAATTCCGATACGCTTCCATCAGCTTGGATTCAAATCCTATAAAAATTCTGAGGCCACTGGAGCAGTTAAGATTTTGAACGATATTGATATGCCATTATCGGGCAAACACGTAATAGTTTTAGAAGGTATGATTATAAGTGGTCGTACCCCATTATATTTAATGAATTACTTAAGTTTGAGAGAACCCGCATCTATACAAATTTGTGCTGTGGGGATTAAACCTAAGTTGTTATTATCTTCTTTATCAGTTAAATATTGTCTATTTGAATTTACTAGTGAATGGATCATTGGTTATGGTATTGGAGGGGGATTAGATCAAACTTCTTCTGCTTTATTTGACAAGAAAAAACCGATTAAATAATTTTATTATAATGAAAAATCTAGCAGGAATCAAAGTATTATTTTTGGGTACTTATCCACCTCCTTTCGGGGGTATTGCATCGCACTTAAATACTTTATTACCAGATTTAGTAAAATTTGGAGTTGAACAATCTTTCGTATTGAATTTTGATCAAACAAGCAGCATAAAAAAACATAAAGGATTTGTTGTATACAGAAAAAGCATAGGTAAAAATTTTTGGAAAATAATACATCCATCTAATTTGCTATTGGCTATAATGTCAATATTTGTTTTTTTAAGAAACAATATGTCTATAAAGGGAGCAATAACAGAAACAATAAAAGTTATTTTGATAAATGAAATAGTATTATCAAAAAAGATTGATATCATTAGTAGTTATATATCAGTTAAAAGCTTGCCCTTGGTAATATTAGATAAGTATTGGAGTAAAAAGAGAGGTATAATACTTACAGTTTTTGGGGAGGTTTATGATTCTTCCGATTATGTTAATCAACATAAACAATTATTAAAGAAATTATTTAGTCTTCCTGAATTTATCTTGGCTTCAAGTAAGCATTGTGGAGATTCATTCAAGAAAATAGGAATCAAAAGAGAAGTAGAAACATTATTTTATGGTGTTGATCTAGATCAAACAAAGTTTTTAGATCAAAGAATTAAGTTTCGCACAGAAAATAATTTTGATAAAAACGATGTAATTTTTCTGTTTTTTGGTAGGATGAATAAAGACATGGGTTTAGATGTCCTTTTATCAATTATTCCAGACGTCATCCAACATCACAATAACGCAAAATTTATTATTGCAGGGGCATCTGAAGTTTTAACAGAAGAGGCAAAAAAGGTTGCTTCTAGGAGTGCTGGAAAAGTTATAGTTATTGAAAATGTTCCATTTAACAAATTACCAGAGATTTATGGCTCTAGTGACATCTTACTCGCCCCTTCATTTAATCAGCGTGCTTGTATGGGAGTTTCCATAAAAGAGGCAATGGCTGCTTCCCTTCCAGTAATTGCGAGTGAAGGCGGAGGTATTTCTGAAGCGGTAGTGAATGATGTGACTGGTTATTTAATACCCCTCAATAATTTTGGGAAGACAGATACGAACGAACTAACCATGAAGATGGACATTTTGCTAGAAGATTCTCATAAAAGAATAAAATTTGGTCAAGAAGGTCGAAAAAGGGCAGAAAGACTCTTTTCAGTTGAGGCAACTAATATGCGTTTTGCGGAAATTATTTTGATGACAGCCAAGTCACACCAATTGAAGTAAAAAATGCAAATTGGTCTTTATTATAACTCTATAAGTTTAAAAAACACCATAGTTGCCTTTTTTTGGTCGGTTTTAAGCCTAGGTAGAAGGCCAAAGTTATTGAGGGAGGGCTTGGAAATAGAATTGAAGAAAATTTATTCAAAGAAAGAATGGTTTTTCTTCAGTAGCGCTAGAGGTGGTTTGGCTTTTTTCCTTAAGAGTAATTGTATTTCCTCAGGAGGGGGGGGTGAAGTCATTTTATCAGCATATACATGTTTGGCTGTCCCCACAGCGATAATCGCCGCAGGAGGAGTACCTGTATATGTAGATATTGATACGGATTCACTGGCAATGGACGAAAAAGAAATTTGGAATAAGGTAACCAACAACACAAAAGCAATAATCGTTCAGCATACTTTGGGCATTTCTGCTCCGATATCATCTATTTATAATAAAGCAAAATCTCTAGGAATAATTGTAATCGAAGATTGCGCATTGTCTATTGGAACTAAAATAGATAATTCATATGTAGGAACATGTGCCGATGCTGCAATATTTTCAATGGAGCTATCTAAGACACTGTCTTGTGGTTGGGGAGGGCTTTTATTAATAAATAATTTGAGTCTATTAAATAGTGCAAATAGGGATTATATAAAAGTTCCAGAAATTAGCAAATATCAATCTATAAAAGATTTGCTACAAACAATTATATCAACTTGGTGCGTGCATCCAAGGTTACTTCATTTTCCTGGGAAATATGTATTTTGGATTTTTAGTAAGCTAGGATTTTTTAGAAAGTCTACTCCAGAGATTGAATTTAAAGGTTTAATTTCCAATAATTTTGTATCGAAAATAGGGTTTGCTCAGACGTTATTGGCCCGTCTCCAGTGGAAGAGGTTCAAGTCGTTAATAGATATTTGTGCTGTCAATAATTATTACATTAGAGAGGAGTTAAAAGCATCGGGTTTTAAGGTGCATGAAAATAAGAGTTATAAAGAAGAGATGGTTTCAAATAGAGTTTCTTTTATAGTCCAAGATAGAAAAAAAATTATTAATTTTTTTGAAGGCAAGGGGATTCAGTTAGGTCTCTGGTTTGATGGTCCTTTGTCTCCTCTACCTGATTCTCAGATTTTCAATTTTAATATAAAACTTTATCCAAAAGCTAATTTTATAGCAAGGAATGTCGTCAATATTCCTTGCCATAATAGGGTTTCTAAAATTGAGAGAAAATATATTCGAAATATATTAAAAGAATACAAAAAAGAGATAGAATAATTTTTTTACAATAATTTTTTTTTAATCAAAGAATGCGATTATGTGTGGTATTAATGGCTCATTAGTTTTTGATGAGTCGGATTTTGAAATAACATCTGAATATTTGATCAAGATGAGAGACATTCAAGAGCATAGAGGGCCGGATGGTGCTGGGCTTTGGATATCAAAAAACAGGCGCGTTGGTCTGGGTCATAGACGATTATCTATTATTGATTTATCGGAAAAATGTAAACAACCCATGTCAAATGAGGACGACAAGATTCAACTGACTTTTAATGGAGAGATATATAATCATGCTGAATTAAGAGAAGAATTAGAGAAAACGGGTAAATATGATTGGAAAACAGATCATTCAGATACAGAAGTCATAATTCATGCTTATGAAGAATGGGGAAAAAGCTGTATACAAAAATTTAGAGGCATGTTCGCTTTTGCTTTATGGGACGGGAAATTAAATGAACTTTGGCTCGTAAGGGATCGATTAGGAGTCAAACCACTTTATTACAGTCTGCACAATAATAGAATTGTATTTGCGTCTGAGATAAAAGCTATACTAGAAGATCCAGATCAGGAACGTAGTATCAATGAAGAGGGAGTTTTCAACTATTTGACTTTTTTATTCGTACCAGCTCCTCAAACCTTGTTCAAGGGAATTTATAAGCTTCCTGTTGCTACATGGATGACAATAGCTCTAGATGGTTCCGTTAAGGAAGAACGTTATTGGGATTCAATTGATAATATCAAAGAAATGTCGCTGGAGTCAGAGGAAAATATTGCTGGTAAATTGTTAAGCGAATTACGGAATTCTGTAAATTTAAGAAAAATATCAGATGTTCCGGTTGGAGTATTTTTATCTGGTGGAATCGATTCAAGTACAAATGCGGCTTTGTTTTCTGAAGATCAGAAAGAACCACTTAATTCATTTTCTATAGCTTATGATAACAATTATAAATCGGCTGAAAGTGAATTAAATTATGCTAAAAGGGTAGCAAAAGATGTTGGAGCGAAATATCATGATCAATCCCTTAATCAAGAGGATTTAATTAGATTTCTTCCTAAAATGGTTTTTTTACAAGATGAGCCCATCGCAGACCCCGTGTGCGTTCCTGTTTATTATGTTTCCGCATTGGCAAGGAAAAATAATGTAATCGTTTGTCAAGTTGGAGAGGGTGCAGACGAATTGTTTTTTGGTTATGAGAGTTGGAAAAAAAGATTAAGAGTTCAAAAACTTGCTAACTTACCAATTCCAATATTTATTAAAAAAGCGATAGTTTTTATGCTAGGTGCTTTTGGTAAAGATATGGGGTGGAAATATGAATATTTGAGGAGAGATTCGGACAAAAAACCAATTTTCTGGGGAGGTTCTGGGGCATATACAGAGATGCAAAAAAGAAGAATTTTATCATCACGGATGAGGAAAAAGTTTAAAAATGTGAACTCATGGAGTGCTTTAACAAAAATCCGAGAACGGTTTTTAAAAAAATGTGATTCAAAGGATATTTACCGCTGGATGACATACCTAGATTTGAATGCTAGACTGCCTGATCTTTTGTTGATGAGAGTAGATAAAATGGCAATGGGCGTTTCACTGGAGGGGAGGGTCCCATTTTTGGATCATAAATTTGTAGAGTTTGCTATGAACATACCGAATAAATATAAAATTAAAGAAGGTAATTTGAAATACATTTTAAAAAAGGCAGTTCGAAATATTATTCCAGATGAAATTATTGATAGAAAAAAACAAGGATTTGCTACTCCAGTTTTGGAATGGCTTTCAAGTGATCTCGGAGAGATAATTGATAGTGAAGTTGATTATTTTTGCAGAAATACTGACTTATTTGACAAAGACCAAATTTCATTATTATTGAAAGAAAAAAACTCATACAAATCTTGGCAATTATTGAATATAGCTCTGTGGTGGAGAACATTTATTGAACAGGGTATAACTGTTAAAAACATCGAATTTATTAAACAAAAACAGTCAACTGAAATACAATAAGTTGAAACAGATCGTCATAAAAAAAGGAAATGCATTATCAATTGATGTGCCTATTCCATCTTTAGAAAGCAATCAAATACTGGTAAAAGTCAAATCTTCTTGCCTTTCAATTGGGACAGAATCAAATGGCTTAAAAGGCAGTTCGATTCCGTTATGGAGAAGGGCTTTAAACAGTCCAAAAAAAGTTGTTGATGTGATCTCAAGCCATGGGACTAAAAGCCTCATAAACAAGTTAAAAGAAAAAAATGCTGAAGAAGCCACAACAGGTTATTCTGCTTCTGGTGTTATTGTTAAAGTTGGTTCTCAGATCAAAGACTTATCGGTTGGTGATTTTGTAGCATGTTCAGGAGGTCTTTACGCTTATCATGCTGAGTATATTTGTATACCACGGAATTTAGTCAATAAAATACCAAAAGACGTTGAGTTTGAAAGTGCGGCTACAGTCACTTTGGGAGCTATTGCACTGCAAGGTATTCGAAGAGCAAAGCCAACTCTAGGAGAGACTTTTGTGGTAATCGGATTAGGTTTCATTGGCCAGCTTTCAGTTCAAATCTTAGGTGCAAATGGATGTCAGGTTATAGGGATTGATACCGACAAAAAAAGAATTGATTTGGCAAGTTCCATGGGTATGCATCGAGGGATTCACCCTGATGAACTAGATAAAGATTTAATACGAAGACTGACAAATGGGTATGGTGCCGATGGGATAATTATTACTGCTGCTAGTTCTTCTAGTGAAATTATTTCTTCAGCATTTAATATGTGTAGAAAAAAAGGGCGCGTAGTCTTAGTTGGCGATGTTGGTCTTAATTTGAGAAGGTCTGATTTTTACGCGAAAGAGCTTGATTTTTTTATTTCAACATCTTATGGGCCAGGACGATATGATGGTTTATACGAAGAAGAGGGATTAGATTATCCAATTGGATATGTCAGATGGACCGAAAACCGCAATATGGAGGCTTATTTAAAATTGATACAGGATAAAAAAGTCGATGTATTAGGTCTTGCTCCAATGAAGTTTAAAATTGAGGAGGCTACAGAAGCCTATGATGCAATTAAAAAAAGTGAGAAGCCATTATTTATTTTATTGAATTATACTAACAATAATTCTTCTGAAAATGATAGTCACACGATCATTTTTCAGCATAAAAACCCAAAAAATCCTGATATAATAAAGGTTGCCCTGATTGGGGTTGGTACCTTTGCGAGGACAGTCCACCTACCAAATTTACATAGACTAAAGAATAAGTATCATTTAAGAGCATTAGTCAGTCGAACAGGTCCAACGGCAAAAGTTGTTGGAACACAGTATAATGTTGACTACATCACCACTAATTATCAAGAGGTATTGAGTGATGAAAGTATTGATTCCGTAATTATTTCAACAAGACACCATTTACACGGATCTTTAACTTTAAAAGCTTTGCAAGCGAGAAAGCATGTACTTGTCGAAAAGCCTTTGACCTTAAGTCAAGATGAGCTAATGAGCATACAAAAATTTTATGTCGACGAACAAAACAGTGCAGAGGTACCAATTCTTATGACCGGGTATAATAGAAGATTTTCAATATATGCCCGACGTATGAAAGAAATAATCGAGAATCGGACGGCGCCATTTATTTTAAACTATAAGATGAATGCAGGATATATTCCTATGGATCACTGGGTTCATGGTAATGAAGGAGGGGGTAGAAATCTGGGTGAAGCATGTCATATTTATGATTTATTTACTTTTTTGTCCAATTCAAAAATTAAAACCATTTCTGCTCATGCGATACAGCCAACTAACGCACATTACACGAAAAACGACAATTTTATTGCTTCTATGTCATTTGAAGATGGTTCTATTGCCTCATTAACATATACTGCTTTGGGCAATAAACAAGTTCCAAAAGAAATTGCTGAGCTGTACGTAGACGGCAAGATTATTTATTTGGATGATTATAAGAGTATGAAGATTTATAAAGGCAATGAATCTTTAGAAAACATACAAATTCAGGATAAAGGCAGTAATTCTGAGCTATTGGCTTTTGCTGAGGGCATAAATAAAGGCGAATGGGCCATTCCATTATGGCAACAAATTCAAACGAGCGAAATAGGATTTACTATTGAGAAAATTCTTTCAGAAAATTGATTAAAGACACATTTTTTTTCAAACCTCAATTTTTATTACCCTTCGGAGTAGTATCGCCCTATTTGTTTATTGGTTTATTGGGGGTCACTTATTTTGAAATTTTATGTTTATTATATTTTTTAGCACTCTTTTTTTCTAGTGGAAAATTGAAGTTGGACTCGGGAATTTTAGTTTATTTTGTGCTCTTTTTTATAGGCACAACTTTTGCAATTATTAATGGGTATTTAAATTATTCAATTCCTATCAATCCTATTTTTATTAAAATCCTATACTTCTATATCCTTGCTTTATCTGCCTTTAACCTTGGTTATTGGAATTATCAAGATGTAACAAGTATTGTATCATCAAGAGTCTTCAAACTTATCATAGTTTTTTTGTGCCTTTTTATCATTTCCTATCCTTTTATAGATAATGAACTTCGGGCAGCAACAATGAAATTTTATTATTCTTCCAATATTTCTTCTGATCATTTAAAAAGAATTTATCAAATTAGATTTCCAGGTTTAGGAGTAAACGCCAATCTTTTTTCATTTATATTATTGATTACTTTTTTATTCACGTTTTATGCGTGGTTGGCGAAGAAAAATTCGTTTATTTATCCCCTTCTAATATTTATTTCGATTGCTATTTCTGGCTCTAAGACAATTTTTATTCTTGCCTGCATATTGAGTTTGGGATATTTATACTATTCTCGTGTATCCCGAAAAAACAAAATTAGATTTTTTATATCCCTCTTAGTTTTTAGTTCATGTCTTGTGATATTTTTTCTTTTTACTGAAACGGGTAAAGAATTGTCAGAAAAAATTGTGATCATTAATAGATTGGCAATAATGATGAGTCCAGATTATGATGTACATGGCTATGGATCACCGGTTGCAGGAAGATTTGAGCTTTGGTCGATGGGTATGGAAAGAGTAAAACTTGCACCATTTTTTGGCGTTGCTATCTCTCCGATATCTGACGATTCCTCGACAATAGATTTTTGTTGTCCCCATAATGAGTTTATTGCTATTTGGACTTTTCATGGTTTTATTGGACTGATGGCCTATGCCTTTCTAATCATAGGATTTATTTATAAAAACAGAAAATATAAAGAAGGATATTTATGGATTGGGATTTACCTTGCCCTAATAGTTCAAATGACATTTGATGCAGCTTTTCAGTATGCAAGATTCATTCCTTTTATTTTTTTAATATTTGGGTTGAATACACGGGCTATCACGGAATTTAAAATAGGATCAAATATTTAAATAATGTTATGAAAAAAAATATTTCCTTTGAGTCAAGTTTAAACGATTTAGAATATGAATTATCACATTCAGACTACTCAGGATTTGATCCATATGACATAAAGGGGACTTTTCCTTTTATGTGGGCTTTTTCCGTTCCTCGAAAGCCCTTTTACAAGAATGTAATCAGAAAGTTTTCTTTGGGAGTTTTGCTATATGGAGAGTCATTCTTTCCGGTGTTAATGAGAAAATTATTTTCAATTAAACCAGTAAGAAATGCTAAAGGAATTGCATTGATATCAAAAGGGTATTTCAATCTTTACTTGGCATCAGGCAAAGAGGAATGGAAAATAAAGGGAGTTAAACTTTTAGATTGGCTAGGTGAAAATAAGTCATTGGGGTATGATTATCCTTGTTGGGGTTATCCGTTTAACTGGAATAACGGCGAGATTATCCCGGCTGAGACTCCTGCATCAGTAGTTACGGCTGCGGTTTTTGATGCTTTTTGGCAAGCTTGGATGATTACGAAAGAGAAAAAGTACAAGGATATCTGCCAAGGAATTGCTGCTTTTTTTATTGAGCATTTGAATATAAAGAGGATCGATAAGGATACCATTTGTTTTAGTTACACTCCATTGGATAATAATATGGTCCATAACACGAATTTATTAGTCGCTGATTGTCTTTTGAGAATAGGTCTAAAGACTGATAATAATAACTTTATATCCTATGGTAAAAAAGCCGCTAATTTTGCACTTAAGGAACAAAATGATGATGGGTCTTTATTTTATTATGGTAAGCAACAGAATCATATTAATCCTGATAGGATTGATCATTATCATACAGGTTTCGAAATCAGATGTTTAAGAAATATATGGATTTCGACAGGGGATCAAAAATACAAAGATGCTTACATGAAGTATTATGATTTTTATAGGAAAAATCTTATTTTAAAGAATAAATCAGATTTTTTCCCTTTGATGTATCCAGGAAAATTATTTCCTATTAATATTCATTCTTGTGCTGAAGCCATTTTGCTTAATGCAGAATTAAGCAACGAAATCCCATCTGCCCAGATACTTTTGAATGGGCTGATTGACCCCATTTTAAGTGCCATGCGGATGAAAAGAGGAGGGTATAAATATATGATAAGGAAAATTGGGCCATTTAAGATTCATGCCAATATTGAATATATAAGGTGGGGTCAATCTTGGATGTTTTTAGCATTAAGTAAAGCACTTTTAACTTATAAAGAGGACAAGGATTAATGAGCTTAAAAAAAATTAAAATTTTACAAATAACACCTATTAAATATCCGGGATCTCCACGAGTTTTGAAAGAGGGAAGAACATTTATTGAAGCGGGTTTTGACTCGGCAATAATTGCTCCCTTAATTGATTCACAGAGCGAATTTGAAGAATTAGATGGGATAAAAATTTACCGGCCAAAGGGATTAAAAAACCGATCAATGTTGGATCGGTTGCTCTTAACTACCCTGTTTTATAGTCCGGCATGGAGTCAGGCTCTAAAGGAAGTTATTAGGGAATATCAACCCGATGTCCTTCATGTTCATGATATATGGCTTGGCCGTTCCGTTTTGTGGTCAAAAGGCAATGAAAAAATAATATTCGACTTACACGAAAACATTCCTGCAGCGGTTGTTGAATATCAAAAAATGTTTAATTGGAGGCAGCAGATTTTCTTTTCAGTATTTCAAAGCGCCAAAAGAATGCTAAATTATGAGCGTCATCTTCTTGAGAAAAGTGATTTAATTTTTACAGTAGTTCAGGAGGCACAAAGGCGAGTGTTGGAAGACCATCCCAATTTAGATGATGGGAAAGTGTTTAATATTATGAATTTAGAAAGTAATGCATTTCTTTCGAGTTCTCGAAAAGCACAACCTGCTTTTGGGAAGGATCATTTCTCGATCCTTTATATTGGAGGTTTTGGCCCTCATCGTGGAGTTGATACCTTAATTAAATCTATGACCTTGGTTAAGAAGATTGATAAGTCTATCAAAATTCAACTGGTTGGCGCCAAGCCAAGCTACTATCTCACTCAACTGAAGCTATTAATCGAGCGATTAGGAGTTCAGAAAGAAGTTGAAATAACCTCTTGGGTAGATTCAGATCAAGTTTTAGCAAACATATTACAAGCTGACTTATGTTGTGTTCCGCATAATTCAAATCCCCATACTGATAATACGATACCTCACAAATTATTTCAATATATGATTGCTAAAAGACCGATATTAGTATCTTCTTCTCTTCCGTTGCAGCGGATAATAGGTGATTCAAAGGCAGGTTTAGCTTTCAGGGCAGAAGACGCTGATGATTGTGCCGAAAAAATTTTGCTAATGGCTAGAGATAAAAATAAGCTGAAAGATTATGCCCAAAATGGATATAATTATGTTACCAAGGGAGGGCATAATTGGGAAAATGAGTCAGCACCTAGTTTAGTCTCAGCATACCAAGGTTTGTTCAAGAAGTGAAATAATGTATAATATTTTTAAAATTAACTTATTAATTAAAACTGATTTTTTGTGACTGATTTAGTAACTATAAATTGTCCCTTATGCCAAGCTTCTGAAAGTGACTTTTGGGCAAAAGAAAATGGATTCAATTGCGTTAAGTGTAAAAAATGTGCTTTAGTCTATGTGAATCCACGTCCAAATTTGGAATCAGTATCTTCATCGGTACAGAACGGAGTTCATATTTTAGATAATGGGGGAAAATTAGATACTAAAACAAGGAGAATAAATCGAAAAATCAATTCGGCAAAATTAATTTTTAAAAAGTTATTTCCTGATTTACTTCAAAGAGAAGTACAAATAAAATGGTTAGATGTTGGTTCTGGCTATGGCGAATTTATGGAATCCCTGTTAAAATTATTACCCTCAAACAGTATTGTCGAAGGTGTAGAACCAATGTATCATAAAGCTAAGTTTGCAAAAAAAAGAGGGTTGATAATTCATCATGGATATTTAAATTCAGTAAAAGAGAAATATGAAATTTTATCTATTTTGGATGTATTTTCTCACGTTCCGGATTTCAATAAATTCTTAGAGGATGTCAAAGATGTATTAATTCCAAATGGAGAGATCTTGATGAAAACGGGTAATGGAGCTGATATTGGAGATAGAAAGAATTTTCCAGGACCCTTAACTTTGCCAGATCATTTGGTTTTTGCTGGGCAAAAACAAATTATATCATTTTTAGAAAAGGCCGGATTTAGTGTAATAACAATTCAATCGGAAAGAGTAGATAATTTTTGGTATTCGATAAAAAATACAATTAAATGGTGTTTGGGTCGTCCTGTTAAATTATCTTTTCCATATACATCACCATCTAGAACTTTCTGGATTCGGGCAAAATTAAACTAAAGGGATAAAATGAGAAAAATTAATTTTGGAATTATTGGGTGTGGAAGAATTGGGACACGCCACGCTGAGCACATAAATAATCTAGGAAATATTATAGCTGTCTGTGATATTGACCTGAAAAAGGCAAAGGCATTAGCTTTCTCTTCCGATGCCCATTATTTTGATGATGTTAACAAATTACTCGCCAATAGTACAGAAATTGATGTTATTTCGGTTTGCACACCGAATGGGCTACACGCTGAGCATTCAATTAGAGCACTTGAAACTGGACATCATGTGCTATGTGAAAAGCCAATGGCAATAACTTCTCAAGACTGTTCTAAGATGATTCAAGCAGCAGAGCGAAACAATAGAAGACTATTCGTGGTTAAGCAAAACAGATTTAATCCTCCTGTTACTGCAGTAAAAAAACTGATTGATGAAGGGAAACTTGGAAATATATTGAGTACTCAATTGTCTTGTTTTTGGAATAGAAACTCTCAGTATTATACTGATTCATGGAAAGGAACAAGGGATTTAGATGGGGGAACACTTTTTACACAATTTAGCCATTTTATTGACCTCCTATTCTGGTTAATTGGCGATGTAAAAAAGTTTTCGGCAATTACCAAAAACAGCTTGCATCAGGGAATAATTGACTTTGAAGATTCAGGCGTAGTGATATTAGAGTTTGAACAAGGGGCAATTGGAACTATAAATTATAATGTTAATAGTTACCAAAAAAATATGGAAGGGTCACTTACAATTTTTGGGAGTTTAGGAACCGTCAAGATTGGAGGACAATATTTGAACGAGCTTGAATATCAAAATATTAAAGACCTTGAGATCAAAAATTTGCCACCTGGAAATGCAGCCAATAATTATGGTCAATATCAAGGTTCTATGAGTAATCACGACTTGGTGTACAAAAATCTTATTGATGTTTTATTGAATAATACGCCTATCAGTGCAACGATGTTTGATGGTTTCAAAACAGTTGAAATAATTGAAAATATTTATGCGAGTGCTAAGAGATTTGAGGGATGAAAATTTCACATGCTAAAATAGTAAATGTAAAGTGTGGAAAAAGGGTTAATATAATAACTCCTTCTAATCTTTATGACTGTCAGCTTGGTGACGATGTCTTTATTGGTCCTTTTGTTGAGATACAAAAAGGGGTGAAAATTGGGAATGCAACTAAAATTCAATCTCATACATTTATATGTGAATTAGTGGATATTGGGAAAGACTGTATGGTGGCTCATGGTGTTATGTTTATCAATGATTTGTTTCAAAGTGGAGGACCTGCCCATGGCGATAAAAAATTATGGAGGAGCACAATTATTGGAGATAATGTTTCAATCGGTTCAAATGCTACGATTTTACCAGTTGAAATTTGTCAGAATGTTGTTATTGGGGCTGGAGCAGTAGTGACAAAAGATATCTCCAAACCTGGGATTTATACTGGGAATCCAGCGACGTTTTTACGTGAGATTAGTTGAAATATTGGAAATTTCAGAATGGCGTAAAATGCATTTTTTCTAAAAAAATACATTTGCTTATTAATTTTTTGCATATCTGAGATATTGTCTGGTCCTGTTTAATTGAAATTCACATCTAATTAGTGATTTTGCAATCTAAAATAGAAATCAGTCGATAGATTTTGATTTGAGGTTTGTTTTGTTTAAAATACCGACTATTAACATTTAACTTTTGTTAAAATGAAGTTAAATTTTGTAAATCATGCCTCTTTAGTATTTACCCATGGTAAGGTCCGCTTAATTACTGATCCATGGATTTCTGGAGAAGTATTTCATAATGGTTGGTCACTTCTATCAAAAACCAAATTCAAATTTACTGATTTTAAAAATATAACTCATATCTGGTTTTCTCACGAACATCCAGATCATTTTTTTCCGCCAAATATAAAATCAATTCCACTTGAGTATAGAGAATTAATAACGATTCTTTATCAAAAATCGGAAGATAAAAAAGTTGTCAAATTCTGTGAAAAGTTAAAATTTAAAGAAGTTATAGAATTGACTCCAAATCAAGCATATAAGTTAGATGAGGATTTCAGTATAATTAATGCACCTTTTGGTCACGATTCGTGGCTTTTCATAAAAACGAAGAAGTTTAGTTTTTTAAATACAAATGATTGTGTTATTAATAAAGCTAAACAAGCAACTGAAATTAAAAATGTCATTGGAGACGTTGATGTACTGTTAACTCAATTTTCGTATGCTTCTAAACACGGCAATGCTAACCAGCCTGAGAGAAGGCAAAGAGCAGTAGAAGATAAAAAAGCTCAAATGAATCTGCAATTTGAAGTTTTTAAACCAAAGTATTTTATTCCAATTGCTAGTTATATTTGGTATTCTCATGAAGAAAATTTTTACATGAATGACCAAGTCCATACAATTGATCAAGTGCATGATTTTTCTATTAAAAATGAGGTTATCCCCATTGTATTATACCCCACGGACACTTATGTAGTTGGAGCCGATCATGACAATACAATGGCTATTAACCAATACTTAAAGGATTTAAAGAATGTTAATTTAAATAATACAAGAAAAACAGACTCAGTTTCAGTTAAGATAATTTTGGACTCTGCCAAAAGACTAAACCTACAACTCTTCAAAGAAGATTTTTTGTCGTTTTTTCTAATTTCTTTTTTTCCAATTAAATTTTATTTGACAGACTTGGGGAAGGTAGTTAAATTTTCCTCTTTATTTGGGCTAAAGGAAATACAAACAACAAAAGATAGAGCTAATATATTTTTGTCCTCCGAGGTTCTAGATTATTGCTTGAAATTTAATTGGGGATTTGGAACTACTCATGTCAACGCCAGATTTCAAACAAATAATGAAAAGGATATTACATTATTCAATTATTATATCTCAGTAACGGATTCCTTAAACCATAAGGACTCAACCTTTAAAAGAGTTATAAATAAAATCAAAAGGAAATTTTAATTCATGAATAGAAAAAATTGATGGCTTAATATCACTTTTATTTTGACATTTTAACTGTAATTCAAAGCGTACATTATCCATAAAAATCAATTCAGATCCTGATAATTATTTTAATTAAAAAAGCAAAAGAAATCCTCAGATAAATGAATTAATAAAATTCAGTCTAACATAATGCTATCCCAGGTAGTCGTTTATAATAGGGAAATTTCAGAAAAGATGGGGACAAACTTTTTTATATTAAAAGCGACATCTAAGAACTTTATATTTATACTAAATGCGAGAAAAATCCTCCTTAAAATTTCTAATAATATCCTCAACATTTATAACTGATATTATTTCTTTTAAAAGATCGTTTTCGATTTTGAAATTTATAAGATAAACACGTGTAAATTTGCTTAAAAATAATTTGAGGTTGTGATAAAATTTTTAGATTTAAAAAGCCAATATATCTCTATTAAGGAAGAAGTTGATTTGGCAATAAGTTCAACAATTGAACAATCAGCATATATTGGGGGTGCTCTTGTTGAGTCTTTTCAGAATTCGTTCGGGGCTTATCAAGGGGCTAAACATTGTATTGGAGTAGCAAATGGAACAGATGCTTTAGAAATAGCGATTAAATGCTTAGAACTACCAACAAACAGTGAAATAATAGTACCCTCAAATTCCTTTATTTCAACTGCAGAAGCGGTAACGAACAGTGGACATCAGATTATATTTGGGGATATTAATGAAAATACTTACAACTTAAATATTAATGATGTTAAGGATAAAATTACCCCCCGAACAACAGCTATAATTGCAGTGCATCTTTACGGACAACCATGTGATATGGGTCCATTAAAAGATTTAGCTCAAATTCATGATTTGAAAATCATTGAAGACTGTGCTCAAGCTCATGGAGCTGAATATCATGGGCAACGAGTAGGCACTATTGGTGAAATCGGGACTTTCAGTTTTTATCCGGGTAAAAATCTTGGGGCTTATGGGGATGCAGGAGCGATTGTCACTAATGATAGCTCTTTGGCTCAAAGAGCCAAAATGATAGCTAATCATGGTAGAGTTGCAAAGTATGATCATATAATGGAAGGTAGGAATAGCAGATTAGATGGTTTGCAGGCCGCAATTTTGAGTGTAAAGCTAAAACATTTAGATTCTTGGCTAGAACATCGTATTCAGTTGTCAAAAGCATATTTGAAGGGCTTAAAAAACATTGGTGATATTGTCCTTCCTGTCATTAATAAGGACATTCGACATGTTTTTCATTTGTTTGTCATTAGGACCAAGTATAGAGAAGCCTTAAGGGCGCATTTGACAGCTAAAAATATTGAGACGGGGATTCATTATCCTATTGCATTACCTAAGTTAGAGGCTTATCATTATATGAAACAAGCTGATGCAAAAATGATGGCTAATAGATTAGATAATGAGTTGTTGAGCCTACCTATAGGAGAACATTTATCAAGAGAACAGGTTCAAGAGGTTATTTCTGAGATAGATCAGTTTTTTAAATTAAAAAGTGAAACTATTGCAATTTATAATTTTCACAAAAACTGAGTGGTTAGAACCCCCTAGGCTACGGCACCAAATAGTAAGATTATTGCTCAGTGCGGGGCACACTGTAATTTATTTTGAAAAACCATCTTATCCATGGCACCGAAATAATATAAAAGATTCGGAAATTAATGGCTTAACTTTGAAGAATACAACACAGTTACTTCATCATAAACTAAGACTGAGCTCTATTTTTGGAAAGTTGAATGAAGTATTTGAAAGGGTGAGTATTAAACGGTCTAGTTTTGAGATGATGGGGGAAAACGTAGTAATTAACTTTAATTATGATTATTACTTTTTAAGAAAGATATTTCCAGGATTGAAAATTATTACAATATTGAATGATGATTCTTGGAGCAAAGCAATTTTAGGATCTACGTCATTCTACAAATCATCTTTAAAAAAAACATGTATGATGAGCGATGTGGTTGCTTCCGTATCACCAGCTATTTCAAATCAAATAAACCATTATTGCAGTCCAAAATCATTTTATCCATGGGCAGATAAGTCATATCAGACACCTAAAAAATCAGAAAATAAATACCAATTATTATTTTGGGGTTATATTAATTCTAGATTAGATTTTCAATACTTAAAAGGCCTAATTAATCATTCTAGAGTTATGTCTTTTAAGTTAGAAATCCTTCTTGTGGGACCAATTCCAAAGGAGTTAAACGAGATTAAAAGGATTAAAAAAATCCCAGAGATAAGCTTTCAACCTGCGACGCCTTTGGAAGAGTTATCATTGGATAATGTTTTTGGTGCGATTATACCATACAGAAACGACAATAACCCAGACATTGAACCAATCTTCTTACCAAATAAAGGACTCTCATTATTAGCGAGAGGCTTACCATTAATTATTACTGGTATGCCAAACTTTATCTTCGCACCGTTCGTGTTTCGTTTAGGTCAAACATTTACGAAGGATTTGAAAATTTTGAGCGATGTTCGAGACAATTTTTATAACCTTCAAGAGCCCATTAAAAAATTCGTTAATCAAAACAGTAGTCAAAGTCGATTAGATCAAATTTTAGAATGGGTATAAACTCTCATAGCATTCTGGAATGATTGAAAAGTTTAAGGATTCGAATGTGAAAACAACTTAATGAATAGAAATTAAATGTGTGGGATAATAGGAGGCATAAGCCATAAAAAGTTTAATTCTAAGAATTTATTAAAGACGATAGGACATAGAGGTCCAGATAATAATGGGTTTTTTATCGAGGGGAAAGCGTTTCTTGGGCATACACGCCTATCAATTCAAGATTTGTCAAACAATGGGAGTCAGCCAATGTATTCTAAATGTAAAAACTATGTCATAATATTTAATGGGGAAATATATAATCATAAGGAAATTAGGGCCGAATATCTGCAAGGCCTACATTTTGTTTCTTCAGGGGACACAGAAACTTTATTATTGGCTTACATCAAGTATCGCGAAGGATGTTTAAAATTATTGAACGGAATTTTTTCCTTTGCCGTTTATGATATTTTTAAAAAAGAGTTTTTTATTGCAAGAGATCAGTTTGGAGTGAAGCCTCTCTACTTATATAAGGATAAAAGTCAATTTATTTTTGGTTCTGAAATCAAATCATTTCTAGAATTTGATATTAAAAAATCCATTGATTTTCAAGCTATAGAGAACTATCTGACTTTTCTGTGGTCTCCCGGTGTCGTGACACCATTTAAAAATGTTAAGAAATTATTACCGGGGCATTATATTATATTATCTGGAGAGGATTTTTCGAACATCAAAGAAAAAGTTTATTACGAAAAAATTCCAAATGGAGAATATTTAAATCTCAATGAGAATCAGTTGATCGATCAATTGGATAATCTTCTAACAAAAGCTGTCGAAAGACAGCTTTTATCAGATGTACCAGTCGGTTTTTTTCTGTCAGGTGGGCTAGACTCAACATTACTTGTTGCAATTGCAAAGAAATTACAACCAAAGGCTAAGTTTCCTTGTTTTACTATTGATGTAAGTGGGCAGAGTTCGGGAACTGATGGGTTTATGGATGATCTTAACTATGCAATGAAGGCAGCAGATTACCTAGATGTTGACCTCTCTATTGTCAAAGCTGATATGGATATTGTACGCGATTTTGATAAAATGATCTGGCATTTAGATGAACCACAGGCTGATGCCGCTCCTTTAAATGTTTTGAATATAGCAAGACTTGCTAAAGAGAAAAATATTAAAATATTAATTGGGGGTGCTGCTGGGGATGATATATTCTCTGGATACCGAAGACATATTGCTTTAAATTTTGAATCCCTTATTGAAAAACTACCCCTATTTTTGAGAAAGCTTATTAAACTTGTTTGTAGATACTTACCTGTCAGGGTAACAGTTTTCAGAAGAATAAAAAAAGTTACTGATAATTTTGATAATTTTCAGCAAGACAGACTGATAGGCTATTTTGACTGGATGAAGGCCAGTGAAATAAAAAAACTTTTTAGAAACGACAAGAAATTGGAATTAGCCCTTTACGATTCACACAACTATTTTAAAAAACTACTAAAAAAAGTGAATTTAGATAAAAATCTTCTTCAGAAAATGTTGTTTTTAGAAGTGAAGACGTTTCTCGTGGACCATAATCTTAACTATACAGATAAGATGTCCATGGCAGAAGGAGTTGAAGCACGTGTTCCTTATCTGGATTTAGATGTATTTGAATTTGCTCAAAAAATTCCACCTCCTTTAAAGATGAAAGGGAATGAGACGAAATATATATTAAAAAAAGTAGCAGAAAGATATTTACCAAAAGAGATAATATACAGACCGAAGACAGGATTTGGAGCACCTGTAAGAAAGTGGATCACAGAAGATATGAGTGATATGATAAGGGAAAGACTGTCTGAGGAGAGAATTCGTGAGCAAGGGATATTTGATTTCAAAGCAATTGAGAAAATAATATCTCAAAATAAAAGTGGAAAATTAGATGCTTCTTATAATATTTGGGCAATTTTAGCAGTAACTAGTTGGGTCGAACAATTTGTAAATAATAAATCGCGAAATTGAAACAAATTATACAGTCATTTAAAACCGGTAAAACAGTTTTAGAGGAACTTCCTGTTCCTAAGGTAAAAAGGGGAACGGTTCTAATACAGACAACCCGTTCACTTGTTTCGTTAGGGACAGAAAGAATGTTGGTTGAATTTGGAAAAGCAAATTTAATCTCTAAGGCTCGACAGCAACCGGAAAAGGTAAAGCAAGTACTAGATAAAATAAAAACAGAAGGGTTGCTACCAACTATTGAAACTGTTTTTAATAAACTAGAGCAACCGCTCCCGTTGGGATATTGTAACGTAGGTCGAGTAATTGCAGTAGGAGAGGGTGTTTTTGACTTTAATGTTGGAGATCGAGTAGCGTCAAACGGAAATCATGCGGAATTTGTTTGTGTCCCACAAAATTTAGTGGCACACATTCCTATAGATGTCAGTGATGATGAAGCTTGTTTTACAGTTGTTGGATCAATAGGTTTACAAGGATTACGATTGTTGAATCCGACTATGGGCGAGACTTTTGTAGTAGTTGGGTTGGGGTTAATAGGCCTATTAACTGCACAGTTGTTATTGGCTAATGGATGTAATGTGATTGGTGTTGATGTTGACGATTCGAAACTTTCTTTAGCGAGTGAATGGGGGATAATTCCATTTAGCGCCAAAGTTGGAGATGTGGTAAAATTTGTGGAGTCTAGAACTAAAAATGTTGGCGCAGATGGAGTAATAATAACGGCATCTGCCAAAGGGAATGATATAATTTCGCAGTCTGCTAAAATGAGCAGAAAGCGCGGAAGGATTATTTTGGTAGGGGTTGTAGGATTAGATATAAGTAGATCTGAATTTTACGAAAAAGAGCTATCATTTCAAGTTTCGTGTTCATATGGCCCTGGTAGGTATGATGAGGGTTATGAACAAAAAGGTAATGATTACCCGCTCCCATTCGTTCGATGGACGGAAAAAAGAAACTTTGAAACAATCTTGCAATCTATTTCAAGTTCCAATTTGCACGTTCAAGAACTCATATCGGACATAATCCAACTTGAAGATTATCAGAAGATTTATAATTCTATAAGCTCGAGTAAGTCAATCGCATCAATATTAAGATATCCTGAGAAAAGGGTAATTAACCGTTCCAGCAATATTAAACTAAACAATAATTCCTTCTCTACTTCTAAAGGAGTCTTGGGTGTAATAGGAGCTGGAAATTTTACAAAAATGACAATGCTTCCGGCATTAAAAAATTCTAATGCAGGATTAAAGTACATTGCTAGCGCTGGAGGTGTTACTGGGACTGCTCTGGCGAAAAAATATAATTTTTCATTCTCAACAACAGACTATAAAGAAATAGTAAGTGATAAGGAAGTGGATTTGGTATTGATTACAACAAGGCACGACCAACATGCCGCATTGGTTGTTGAATGTTTGGAGAAGAATAAAAATGTATTTGTCGAAAAACCACTAGCTCTTAACGCAAGTGAGTTAGATAAAATTATTGAGGCATACAAAACATCAAATGGGGAAGCATTAACTGTTGGATTTAACAGGCGTTTCTCACCTCATGCAATTAAAGTAAAAAGCTTGATTGGGAACAGTCCGGTTAATGTTATTGCGACAATGAATGCCGGAGCTATTCCAGCAAATGTATGGATACATGACATGAATGTAGGTGGTGGACGTATTATTGGAGAGGCGTGTCATTTTATTGATTTGATAACTTATTTTACGGGTAGTAAAGTTGTAGCTGTTTGTATGAATGCAATGGGTGTAAATCCGAATGAAAATACGGATACAGCAACAATATTATTGAAATATGAAAATGGGTCGACGGGGACTATTAATTATTTTGCTAATGGGTCAAAAGAATATCCTAAAGAACGAATTGAAATTTATTCACAAGAAAGGACTTTAGTAATTGATAATTTTAGAGTTACAACTGGTTATGGGTTTAAAAATTTTAAAAAACTAAAATCTTCACTGGATAAGGGACATAGAAAACAATTTGAATTATTGATTAATCAAGTTAAAAGTGGGGGTCCTTCGCTAATTCCAATAAATGAAATTATAAATACAACTAAAGCAAGTTTTGCGGCTATTGAAAGCTTAAAAAATAGTGCTTGGATTCAACTAAACTAATTATGCTTGTAGACTTCATTGCAGGGGCAAGACCCAATTTCATGAAAATCGCTCCTATGCTTAAGGCCATAAAAAAGTATTCGATAAATGTGATCAAGTATCGACTGATTCATACAGGTCAACATTATGATCGCAATATGAGTGGTACATTTTTTGAACAATTAGGGATACCTGAACCAAATGTAAATTTAGGGGCGGGTGGGGGTACACAAGCTGAACAAACTGCCAAAATCATGGTGGGGTATGAGGGCTTATTATTGAAAGAGCCTTGTGATTTATGTATGGTAGTTGGAGATGTAACATCTACGATGGCGTGCTCTATCACCGCCAAAAAGCTAAATATTAGAGTGGCACATGTAGAAGCCGGTATTAGATCAGGTGATATGACTATGCCGGAAGAAATAAATCGAATCCTTACCGATAGTATCAGTGATTATTTCTTTACCACTTCCGAGAATGCCAATCAAAATTTACGTAAGCTAGGCGTTTCTGAGAGCCGTATTTTTTTTGTTGGAAATACTATGATTGACACTTTATTAGCTAATGTTGCCCGTTTTCAAAAGCCGTATTTTTGGGATAAACATTTGTTAATTCCAAAGCAATATTTAGTTTTAACATTACATAGGCCAGCCAATGTTGATCAAGAGGATAATTTAAAATTATTGATTAATACCATTATTCAGAATGCAAACAATTTAAAACTTGTATTCCCTGTTCATCCCCGTACAAGACAAGTACTAGATAAATTAAATATAGTGCATTCCAACCTCATCTTGTCAGACCCTTTACCATATCTAGAATTTAATTATTTAGTGAAAAATTCTCAAGCCGTGATTACTGACTCAGGGGGGATAACGGAGGAAACAACTGTGCTTGGAGTCCCATGTATGACCCTTCGATCTAATACAGAACGTCCAGAAACTATAACTATTGGCACCAATGAGTTATTAGGCACAAATCCTGATGCACTTATACCCGCAATGGAGAAATTAATTTCAGGGAATTGGAAAAAAGGTGAAATTCCCCCATTGTGGGATGGACAAACCTCTGAGCGAATTATAGAAAGAATTCTTAAGCTATAAAAATATCGAGAGAATCCTTACATATTACCGGCTTGGCATAATGAATTTAATTCGTGTAGGTCTCTACAGGTTAATGTTAAAAATAGGAGTTCATCCAGTTCAGAAAATAGATTACCAGTCTTTAAGTGGAGAGTTCTTTAATGAGCCAGAGGCTATATTATTACCAAATTCTCAAGGGATACCTTCTATTGACCAATTGGAAAAAGGGTTTACACCATTTTTTGGTAGGTTTATTTCTTTTGAAGGGAGGATTCCAAATTGGCATAAAAACTATTATAGCAATCAAGAGTCAGCTTTTAAAAATATCGATTGGTGGAAAATTCCAGATTTCGACCCATTATTAGGGGATATTAAAACTGTTTGGGAACTTTCTCGTTTCGACTGGGTAGTTCAGTTGGCAATTGTAGCGACTTCGGGGGAGCATAAAGCAATTGACTTGTTAAACATAAGACTTAATAGTTGGCTTCAAGAAAATCAACCTTATAAGGGCGTAAACTGGAAATGTGGGCAAGAGGCTTCAATCAGGGTAATGCACTTAATTTTAGCAGCAATTATTTTAAATCAATTGAATTCTCCTTCAAAACTTTTGATTAGGTTAATTGAGATGCATATAAAAAGAATTTTACCTACTATTTCATATGCAATTGGACAAAACAATAATCATGGGACATCGGAAGCTGCGGCATTATTTATTGGAGGCCATTTTCTAAAAATACACGGGTTAATTAAATATACAATTAGTGAAGTGATCGGTAGAGAATGGCTGGAGGATAGAGCAAAAATATTATTTTCAAAAGATGGATGTTTTAGTCAATATTCGGTTAACTACCATCGTTTAGCATTAGATACATATAGTTTTTGTGAGTGTTATAGAAAAAAAAATGATTTAGAATTATTTTCTAAAAAGATGTATGATAAAATTAAAAAAGCTACTTTATGGCTTGAAATTTTGACAGATACAAAAAATGGGGATGCTCCAAACATAGGGGCGAATGATGGAGCTAAAATTTTGAGTATGTTTAATTCTGAATATCGAGATTACAGGCCATCTGTTCAGTGGGCAAATCTGGTCTTTAACAATAGAGTAATTTATGATTTAACAGAAAATCAGACTAGTATTTATAATCAACTTGGGATAAAAACGCAATCTGCCATTAAAGATTTTTCAGTAGATGAAGCTCAACTAATGGGGGATGAGGACGGGTTTTTTATATACCGAAAAAAGGGAGTCTTACTAATATTGAAACGCCCTGTTTTTAAATTTAGGCCAAGTCATTCTGATGCTTTGCATGTTGATTTGTGGATAAATGGCGAAAATGTACTTCGGGATGGCGGGAGCTATTCATACAATTCGACTATTGAAAAATCTAGGTATTATTATGGAGTGGCATCACATAACAGTATTCAATTTGATTCAAGAGATCAAATGCCTAAAGTTGGGAGGTTCTTATTTGGATCATGGTTAAAAGAAATTGATTTCCACTATGATAGTTCTGAACATAGCTTTATGATTTCAGCTGCTTATCGTGATTATTTAGGGTCATTTCATAAACGTGAATTATTTGTTTATGGAAATAAAGTAATTGTAAAAGATCAATATTCGGGGATTAAGGAAATGGCCCAATTAAAATGGAGATTAAATCCTGATCAGTTTAACTTTGACTCGATTCTTAGCAAGAAGAATGAGATTAATATTGATCTTAGATCAAGAATAATAACTGGCGATTTTAATCTTTCAACTGAATTTGAATCAAGATTTTACTTTACTGAATCAAGATTGCCAGTCGTATCTAATACTTTAAATCGATCAGGTAATTTTATAACAAATATAACTTGGAAATGAAACTACTTTATTTTCATCAACATTTTTCAACGCCAAAAGGATCTACAGGAACAAGATCTTATGAAATGGCATTACGCTGTTTAAAAGAGGGGCATGAAGTTGTAATGGTATGTGGTAGTTATAGCGATGGTAATACAGGGCTAACAAATCCTTTTAAATGGGGGTGTAGAAGTGGAATTGTTGATGAAATTAAAATTATAGAGTTTAATTTGTCCTACTCAAATAGTGATGGATTTATTAAAAGGTCTTCCCTGTTTTTGTTATTTGCTTTAAGAAGCATTTTTATTGCCCTAACATATAATTATGATATTTTATTTGCAACAACTACTCCATTAACTGCAGGAATCCCCGGTATTTTCGCACGGTGGATTCGTAGAAAAACTTTTGTTTTCGAGGTAAGGGATTTGTGGCCTGAATTACCAAAGGCAATGGGTGTAATTACGAATCCTATTGTTCTAAACCTAATGGTATTTCTGGAGTATGTTTCATATAAATCTGCTCACAGATTAATTGGGTTATCCCCTGGCATATGTGATGGGATTGCATTAAGGGGTATTTCAAATGAAAAAATTATCGAAATTTCTAATGGTTGTGATCTTGAATTATTTTCAAATCAATCAAATGCTTGGCGACCTCCTGAAATTAAGGAAAGTGATTTAATATTAATATATAGTGGGACGCATGGAATTGCCAATGGACTCGACTCTGTGTTAAATGCTGTTAAGATATTAAATGAAAGAGGTATTTCAGGATATCAAATTCTTTTGATTGGTAATGGTCGAGAAAAACAAAGTTTGATGAATATAGCGAATATTCAATCTCTTAAAAGTCACATTGTTTTTATGGACCCTATTTCAAAAGAAAAACTTGTAGGGCTATTAAATGCCAGTGATGTTGGGTTGCAGATTTTGGCTAATGTGCCTGCATTCTATTATGGGACTTCTCCTAATAAATTTTTTGATTATTTAGCTGCTGGACTTCCGGTATTAACTAATTACCCAGGTTGGGTTGCAGATTTGATTGAAATAAACAAATGTGGCTTTAGCTGTGGCGGGGATGATGCCTCTCTATTTGCTGACCAAATTGAAACCATTTTATTAAACAAACAATTGTTGAAAAACATGGGAAGTAATGCCAAAGCACTAGCGGCAAAAGAATTTAATCGAAGTATATTGTCCCAATATTGGGTAGGTTGGGTATTCGATGGGATAAAACTAAATTAAATGAAGAGTCTTATAATTATTGGGGCGAGTGGTCACGGCAGTGTAATGGCTGATATTGCAGTTAAATTGAAGTTTTCTGTTAAATTCTGGGATGATGATTTATCAAAAGAAATATACGGATATAAAGTTGAAAAAAGAGTTAGGGAAGATCCTCTCAATTCAAGTTTAATTATTGGAATTGGTAATAATTCTATTCGGGAAAGCATTTCGAAGCAATATTCGAAAGATAAATTTATATCATTAATTCACCCAATAGCAACAATATCAGATAATACTAAAATCGGTTTTGGCTCTGTTGTAATGGCAGGTGTGTGCATTAATAATGATTCAATTATAGGCGACCATTGTATACTAAATACTGGAGCGGTTGTTGATCATGACTGTAAGCTTGAGAACTATGTTCATGTTTCTCCTAATGTGACACTCTGTGGAAATGTTTCGATTGGTAATTCATCATGGGTAGGAGCAGGAGTTACGATTATTCAAGATATTAAAGTTGGTGAAAATGTAACAATTGGCGCAGGAGCAGTTATAATAGAAGATATCCCAAGTGGGGCTACCGTTGTTGGAAATCCAGGAAAAATAATTAAAATTTGATAGAAAAACATGAAGTCTAAAATCTGGCTTTCTTCTCCTCATATGGGGCACAATGAACTTAACTACGTTAATGGGGCATTTGAAACCAATTGGATTGCCCCACTTGGTCCTCATGTAAATGCTTTTGAGCAAGGGTTGCAAGAGCAGACTACAACAAAACATGCTGCCGCATTGTCATCAGGCACTTCTGCACTTCACCTAGCGTTAATACTTTTGGGAGTTACGCAAGAGGATGATGTGTATTGTCAGTCGATTACATTTTCTGCGTCTGCAAATCCAATTGCTTATCAAGGGGCAAATCCAGTATTTATAGACTCAGAGCCTGATACATGGAACATGGATCCTCAATTATTAAAAACCGCACTTACAGAAGCAAAACAAAATGGGAGGTTACCTAAAGCAATTATCCCAGTTCATTTATATGGTATGCCAGCAAGAATGAGTGAAATCACCTCAATTGCAAATGAGTTCAATATTCCAGTTATTGAAGATGCAGCAGAGGCTTTGGGATCTAATATTCATGGTAAGCCTTGTGGGAGTTTTGGCGATTTTGGTGTTTTGAGTTTTAATGGGAATAAAATTATTACTACTTCAGGCGGAGGGGCATTGGTCTCTAATGATGCGGAAATGATTGAAAAGGCTCGCTTTCTTGCTACTCAGGCCAGAGATGCTACTCCACACTATGAGCATTCACAAATTGGTTATAACTATAGGATGTCGAATGTTTTAGCAGGGATAGGGAGAGGACAATTAGAAGTGTTGAATGACAGAGTTGAGGCAAGAAGAAGAAATTTTGAAAGATATAAGAAGTATTTTTCTAAGTATAATGATGTTGGATTTAATATTAGATTTCAAGAAGCTCCTTCAGGATATCATTCAAATCGCTGGTTATCTTGTATTTTAGTTGATTCTTCATTTAATAATGGACTATCTCGCGAAGAGATAAGACTTGAGTTTGAATTGGAAAATATCGAGGCAAGACCACTTTGGAAGCCGATGCATCAACAACCTGTTTTTTTGAATGCAAAAAGGTATTTAAATGGCGTTTCTGACAAGTTATTCGCGGATGGCCTTTGCTTGCCCAGTGGGTCTAATTTAACCGAAGAAGAGTTTCAGAGAATATTTGATTGCTTAGATCGTATTTTTACCAAGTATCAAAATAGATAGTGTATAAGACTTATTTGAAAAGATTATTCGATTTTGTAGCGGCATTATTCTTATTGCTTCTATTTTCTCCAATTATATTATCTACCTACGTTTTATTACTCGTTGCAAACAGAGGGGGTGCTTTGTTTTTTCAAGTTAGGCCGGGTCATCAAAGTCACCCATTTGTCATTATTAAGTTTAAAACTATGCGCGATGGGGTAGATGCTGAAGGTAATTTATTGCCGGATGAAGTCAGACTAACCTCAATAGGTAAAGTAGTTAGGACATTTTCGATTGACGAATTTTTACAGCTAATAAATGTTTTGAAGGGGGATATGAGTTTGGTAGGACCACGTCCATTACTAACGAAATATTTGAGTCGTTATACCGCAGAACAAGCGAGGCGTCATAATGTTAGACCAGGGATTACAGGCTATGCTCAGGTAAATGGACGGAATAAAATTAGTTGGGAGGATAAATTTAAACTAGATGTAGAATATGTCGAGAAGGTTTCATTTTTGTTAGACATGAAAATCTTGTGGATGACATTTTTGAACGTGGTCCAAAGAAAGGACATTAGTGCTGATGGATTCGCGACGATGGGGGAGTTTATGGGTAAAGAATGAGACTAGGATAATAGCAACCAATAATACAACCTTCCAATTAATTCTCTTATTCCCATCTCTGTTTTTGCCAAGCTTTGCCCATTGGGCAAATAATCCATAACAGTAATAGAATCATTGCTCAGCGATTTAAAATCCACCGGATAGGTAACCACCTCAAGTCCTTCTTTTTCAAAGAGCTTTTGAGCCCTTGGCATATGGAAGGCTGAGGTGACCAGAATGATTTGATTTCCTAGGCTCATTTTCTTTACGGCTACGGCTTCATCTGCTGTATTGGTCACCAGCCCGCTTACAAAAATGTGATCATAAGGAATGCCATATTTAGTGGCATAATCGGTTAATACGTTACCCTCAGTCCTGCTGGACTTTCTCCAAGGCATTTCAGCACCTGTGAAGATTAAGTTTGTCGCTTTACCTGCTTTCATGAGCGCAATCCCTGCAAAAAAGCGATCGGGGTCACCCCACTCAACGTATTCTACACTATCTATTTTATAGAGAGATAACATCCCACTCAGTACGACAATGGCGTCGGCCTTTTCGATGCTCGCAATCGATTTTCTGGATTGATCGCCCTCGACTAATTTAAAAAAGGCATCAGAAAAGAGCGGAGTTGATACTATATAGAATAGTGCGAGCGCAAAATAGATAAATGAATTTCTTTTTTTGTAGAGCCCGATAACGATCAATAGGATTACGACCATGATGGGCATTAAGAGTAGGGGTAAAATTTTGTGGATGTAAATCATTTTGTTGCCGATTGCTATTTTGAGGTCTACGTTTTGACAATTTAGGATAAAATTGATGGGTTTTAAAGGGCCAAACCTTTAAAAATATTTACTTACCTAATTTCTTTGGAACTATACCAATTGAGACTGTTTGGACTCACCCATTTTTCAACTTCACCACCTTAGTAGTATCCAACTGTTCAAATTCGCTGTTGTTACTTACAAATTCAGGCACGAGTTGCTTCATGAGCCCGACCAATTGCATAGGACTATTAGGGGAGGCTATCTTGTTCTCCAATAGTTTAAACTGGTCGACGATCGCTTTTTGATCAACGGTCCGAACTTTGGCAATCATGATTTTTTCATGATAGGTTTTCACACTGTTTTCGCCATCTACTAAGAGTTCTTCGTAAAGTTTCTCTCCAGGACGCAGGCCCGTATATTTAAGTTGGATGTCAATGTTAGGGATATAACCATAAAGCCGGATCATTTTTTTGGCAAGATCTGATATTTTAACCGGAGCACCCATATCAAAAACGAAAATCTCACCTCCATTGGCCATACTGCCAGCTTCTAATACCAACTGACAGGCTTCCGGTATGGTCATGAAGTAGCGCACAATATGAGGATGGGTGATGGTGACCGGCCCTCCACGCTCAATTTGTTCTCGGAAGCGCAAGACCACAGAACCATTGGAGCCCAAAACATTTCCAAAGCGTGTGGTCACAAATTTTGTTTCATGAGGATGACTTGAGAGTGCCTGCACATACATTTCAGCAAGGCGCTTGGAGGCTCCCATGACGTTGGTAGGATTGACCGCCTTGTCCGTTGAGATCATGACAAAGCGTTCCACTTTATATTGAATCGCCAAATCTGCGAGAAGCTGGGTGCCGAGCGCATTTACTTTAATGGCCTCCTCAGGGTTAAACTCCATCATAGGGACATGCTTGTAAGCGGCTGCGTGATAGACTGCGTGAGGTTTGAATTTTTCAAACAGGGCAGCCATCCTGACTTTATTATTTATATTCGTCAAATAGGGAACACATTGTACGTTGGAATGTTGGTCATTCAGTTCCAATTCGATATCATGCAAAGGGGTTTCGGCTTGGTCACAGAGGATGAGGATGGTGGGCTCGAGTTTATTTAAGAGTCGAACCAGCTCACTCCCGATAGAACCTGCGGCTCCGGTGACTAAAATTCGTTTCCCCTTGATGTCTTGAATCAATTGTTGATTTTCAATTTGGATGGGTTCACGCTCCAATAGATCCTCAATACGAATTTTTTTCATTTGCTTGGCCGAGAAGGCACCATTGGACCATTGGTTATATCTAGGAATGGTGAGCACGTGAATGTCGTGGTTCAAACAAAAGTCAACGAGCTCATTTTTTCGTTTAGGGGAAAGCCTAAAGTTGGCAATGATGACTTCATGAATGGCGTGAGAGGTTGCTGTTTCCATGAAGTTAGTAAATGAGGTCACGGGAACACCATCTATGCGCTTATTGTCTTTGCGCTTGTCATCATCAATAAAGGCGATCAATGAAAATCCAATATTTTCGTTCTCTAAGACCCGTTTGGTAGCTTGACCGGTTTGACCGGCACCGTAGATCACCACATTTTTTTTGGTCTTGTCTAAGTTGCGCAGGATATTAAAACTGTATTTCACCAGGACCCGATAACCAAGTAGAAATAAGAAGAAAAAAACCGCATACATCACCATCATGGTATTGAAGGCCGCGTCATTGCCGTTGAATGAATTATTTAGGTAGAACTGTATGATGATCAAAAGGGATGACAGCCCCACAGTGGCCATCACCCTTAAAGCATCTTGTAACCCCGTAAATCTAACAATGCCTCTAAATGTTTTTAATGACAAGAAAACCAGAACATTGATCAGAAAAGTAGAAACCAGAAGACCGAAGGCTTCCTCCCAGTGGATGGCCGTCAGTAGCAGGTTACTTTTGAGTATAAGAGCGGTGAGCAAAGCAATCATACCGGCTCCTAAATCGAGGATGAAAATAACCCATCGAGGGACGATTTTAATCCTTTTTATGAGCCTTATTGTCTGATTATAGGTTTTGGTCATATCCGCATTATGGTTTCCATCTAATTCGTAAACGAATTAATAATCAAAGTCAGTGAAGCCAGTGCTGAGGCTAAACCAATGATCTCAGCCACACTTGTTTTAGCCTTTAGAGTCCTTTTTGGGATGATGATTTCAGTTCCGGGTAATACTTTAGGATAAAACCGAAAGCCTAAAAAAGTAGTTGTTCTTTGCGAGGATCCATTCGCGTAAATGACATAAGTTTTAGATCTTTTGGCAGCACTTGAAAATCCACCAGCACGTCCTATGTATTGACCTAACGATAAGCTAGTGCGGTATTTGACTTTACCGGGATTGAGCACTTCACCCCGAATTTGTACGGTATTGAATGCCTTGGGAATGCTGATAATGTCGCCTTCTTGAAGGGACATGTTGGCATCACTATTTGGATTTGAAATAATTGCTGCCAAATCGATACCGATAGACTCGTCCAAATCAAGTTTTTTGAGGGCTTGCTCATAGGCAGCCGTATCATTTTCTAAAATAGAGAGGACCTTATTGCGTTTGATATTCGCTCTATAATTGGTAAGGCTGTTGGTGGATACGGCATAATCTGACCTTCTTATGAGCATGGCCCCTGCTGTGTAGGCCTCATCACGAAGACCTCCTGCGCGAACAAGAAGGTCATAGATTGTTTCAGATGTTGATTTCAACCCATATTTGCCTGGATACTTGACCTCTCCTTCTATTTCCACCAATTCTTGTAAACCATATCCTGGAGCCCGGCGGATCGTGGTCAAGTCGAAGGGCAGCAACTTCATTTTAGACGCTTCAGGAGTCAATGTTAAGTTTTCATTGATCTTAAAATTGAAAATTTCAGCAACTGCATTTTCATTATCGAGTGCTCCTCTTCGGGTAACTTCCACATTGGCTCGGGCAGCAGAGGTTTTAAAGCCGTCGGCGAGCAGAATGAGATCTTCTACTGTCATATTGGCGATGTAAGGATAACTACCCCCTTTTTGAATTTCTCCTTCGATCCGCACGGTCTCTTCCTCTTTGAGATCTTGGATGGATTGAATCTTGATGAAATCTTCATTTTTTAGGGCGACATCTGAGGTTCCGTTCACGACTTCTGCCACGTTGAAAGATTCATTGGTCAAGTTCAGGTCGGGGTCCAGTCGAATGATGATCCCACGCCCGAGAAAAGCATCCCCAGCAAGCCCCCCGGACTGCTCAATTAAGGAAGATAGCATGAGTCCTTCTTTATACTCAAAGGCCCCCGGAAAGTTTACGGCTCCCTCTATTTGAATCCGATTGAGAAAACGATGGCTGATGGGCTTTATTTCGATTTCATCCCCATTCATCAATGAGCTACTGTCATTGAGGGATAAACTTTTGATTGCGCGGAAGTTGCCTGTTTTTCTTCTGACCGTCACGCGATCCGTATAGCCCATGTCTGTGGGACCCCCAGCGTATTCAAAGAGCTGAGCCAGCGATTCACCGGCCATCATATCATAAAAAGCGGGCCGCTTGATCTCGCCATCTATAAAGACACGGGTATCATAGGGCTTGACGATCACCACATCACCATCACTCAGACTGATGTCTTGACCTTCGCCGAAGATGAGCAACTGATAGGCATCTAAGCGCCCATGAAATTTCCCATTTCGGTAAACTTCAATTCTTCGCAGACTGCCTGTTTCTTGGGGACCACCCGCCAAGTAGAGGGCATTGAACGCACTTCCTAAGGAGGACATGGTATACGTGCCCGGGACCATCACTTCGCCAATCACATTGATACGAATGCTACGGATTTGACCGAGGCTTATTTGTGAATAGGTCGAGGATCCTAGCGTTCCATATAGGGTCTTGAGTTTGGCATTGATTTTTTTCTTGGCTACCCCTATTTCTAGACCATTGAGATAAATGGGGCCTAAGCGTTCGATACGGATGTAGCCATCGGGTGAGATTTGCTCCTGATATGTTTGTTCAGAGTCTCCCCATAGATCAATAATGATTTCATCACCTGGTCCTAACCGGTAATTGATGGGAGTAGGGATGTTGACGTTGGGCTCAAAACTCAGTTGGTTGTTTTCGAAATAATCCATACCAAAAATTTTTGGGAGGGTATCAGTTTTTTCTCCCATCAGCTCACCGAAAGGGTCAAACAAATCTTTTTCATCCTCTCTGTCTTCTTGTTCATAATTTTGGCGCATTCTGGAGTCCGCCTTACCTTTATTGTTTTGTCCTTTTTTATCAGTGCCCCCTGCTTTTATTTTATTGATACGTGCTCTGAACTTACTGATTTGGGCATCAGACATACCACGGGCCTTGGCCCCCAAGAGCAGTTGATCTTCAGTATAACCGCCTTCCTCTGCTTTTTGAATGAAGGATTTGAGTTGATCATCCGATAATT
>Ga0206126_10000619_pt1 | contig 46974 bp, 66 predicted proteins | sample Helgoland_Spring_5_FD_148621 | JGI IMG/M metagenome (GOLD analysis project Ga0206126, IMG submission 148621) | Pelagic subsurface seawater microbial communities from Kabeltonne, Helgoland, North Sea - Helgoland_Spring_Bloom_20160412_1 | ecosystem: Environmental > Aquatic > Marine > Epipelagic ...
ATTAGCAATCATGTAGGCATAGCCCTCATCGCCGTAGGTGTCATTATAGGCACGACATACTACGTCACGCATTTCTTTGTGAGTAACAGCATCAGCAAGAAGCTTCTTAGCTTTCACTGGACCTACTTTCCACAAGCCGGGGATGTTATCAACACTATCTCCTGTTAGTACTTGTTGCCAGTAGAACCGACCTGCATATTCTTCATCAATCTGGTAAATCTTCTTTGTTCGTGGGTTATAGTGAGTACCTACAATACAATGCAAGTCTTTGTCAACAGATACAACAGCACAATTAATGCCAGCTGCATTACATTCCAAAGCCCATACACGTACTAGGTCATCAGCTTCACAGTTGTCAGACTCTACTGAGCCTTCTAGTTTACTAGCCCAAGACTTCAAGTCATTAAACCACTCAGGTCTATTGTCTTTGGCTTTCTTCCGGTTCCCCTTATAGTCAGGGAACAGGTCCAATCGAAAGTTGTCAAGACCACCAATGGCCATGACGTAGTCTGTAGTAAACAAGCTGTTAAGAACATCATCTACGAGTTCTTGGAACTTCTTCTTTCCGTCTTCTAGTGTTTCACTTTTCCATATAGCCATGTATACTAATACATCACCATCAATGATAGCCATAGTCATAGTAATTCTCCTTTAATTAAGGGTAGACCTTGGTCATTATTCCGCCCCATTTTTATCCTTATTTTTATCGCTTACCATTTAATTTTCTGTCCTTCAATTTGTTAAACCCGTGTTTCATAACCTCCTCCAGAGTGTAGCCCCTAGAGCGAGCAATCATCGTTAGATACCACAGGACATCGGACAACTCGTCTACTATCTCTACGGTCTTCTTTTCGCCGTTACGCACCTCCTTAGTGCGCTCAGACATCACCTCACCAACCTCTGAAGCGAAGCCTGTGAACAAGGTTTCTTGCGTAGTTCCTCGTTCATAGAATTGAGAGACGAGGTGTGTGTATACTTTAGTTTGCATAGTATGCTCCTTCAGGTGAGTTCATCGCAGCAACGATATCTTTAAGTTGTTGATTAGACATTTCAATTAAGTCGTAGACTTCCATGTCCTCGCTCCATTGGCGAAAGAACACAGACTCAGCATCAATAATAACCTCTACATCGTTACATTTACCCTCTTGGTCAAGGGTGGTGATAATAGTATCTTCTGGCATGTGTTCTACAGTAAACATTAAAAGGGTACCTCTCCGTTTTCATCTCTTGGGTCATTAAAATAACCCTTTTCCATAGTAGGGTCTTTTGGTTTAGGTTCTTCTTTTTCGACCTTTTCCACTATACCCATCTCTCTTAAGAATAGTTCTAGCTCACTTACCATTTACGAACCTTCCAGTAAGCCCAGCAGCGCATACAATGACCTTCACCACAGAAAGCATCCACAAATAGGCTTAGATTACGTTTGCCATTACGCTTGGCCTCGTGTTGACGGGCCGAGAAAGTCTGGCCGATTGCGCCACCTAACAGAACGTTAAGCAGCATTGATAGTGCGATTCCAACTCTGTATAGATAACTAGTCATAATTAATCTTCCTTTTGCATGTCTGTTAAAGCTTGGTCGTAACCAGCTATGAAACCTTCTTCGTACTTGTCTTGGCACTTCTCAGAGTAGCCTATGTCATAACCTTCTTCTTCACCGAAGATTTGGCCTTCACAATAGGATTCTTCCCGCCCATCAAAGTCGCCATCTACGTAACCAGCCTCAAAGCCGTTTTGGTATTGCAGCTCAGCCTCTGTAGTGTAATCAGAAGTCGCTTCAGTGATACAATTAACCTCTAAGTCTTCAAGAAGTAAGCGTAGTGTACGTGTTACTTGAATGTTTTCAAACGTAAGCTCTGTGTAAAGCTTGTCGAATTGAAGTTCGATTGCGGTGCTAATTGAAATAGTTGCGCTCATAGTGTATCTCCAATGATGTCTAGGTAGTGGATAAGGTCTAAGTCTTCTACTTGTTTACCGTCTGAGTATTCACCTTCGAACTCCATGTCAACACCGAGGATATCCCCTCCAGTCATGTCATAGAGAACCATAGCAAGTTCTTCAGCGTCTTTTACAGGGACGTCTACTTCGATGAAGGCAACACCCTCATCACTTTCGAACCAGCCTGATACTGTGATATCTTGATAAGACATTATAGTTCTCCTATTTATTTTTATTCTTTGCTTTTAAGTACATTACTAAGAAAAACCACCATACTGGGAATGTCATAGCAGCAATAACAATCCCCTGTGCGATTAGATATGGTATCCACCAGTTAAGGTCTGGCATCCTATAGCTCGCTTCGTGTTGTGAAGTATTGCTGAGTCGCTTGAACGTAAGTCCAGCTGTTTAGGTGGGGTACTTCGTCCTTGTGGACACGTACCATAGCCCCAACAATATACACGCCCCCATCATAGTACTTGAGTGTACAAGGTTGGCGAGTATCGCCCGGTATTGACAAAACGCTGTCTTGGGCATTAACATAACCAGAAGGCTCTACGATGTCATAGAAGTCCTTTTCGTTAACGATATAGGATGGCTCCATTAAACCTTCATAAGAACCGATGCACAGAACTATAGTGCCTTGCATCTTACCTAGGGCACGTTGAGTGTCCATCAAGCGGAGGAACTTAGCGGTCTCGTGTACATTTGTGTTGTTGTCGATTGAGAAGCAGATTTTATTGAGTTGCATATCTTTATTTCCTTTTTCGATTTCTTTACTAAGTTTGTTTGCCATCATCGCTGAGTACGATGGCATTGGGCTTGCTGGACCTCTAGTGGGTCTAGTTCCCATAGCGGGTTTCCTTCACACGGTGGCAATTAGCGCACATGACTTGGCACTTAGCAATCTCTAGTTTTATTTTGTCAATATGCCATGAAGAACTCACTGCTCTTCTACCATATCCTCCTTTAAAACATACGTCCTTTGACCACTTGCTACTAGGGTCTACGTGGTCGAAGTCTAACGCAGCGGGGTGTTCATTATACCCACATACGACACAACCAACTTCCAACTTTTTCAAGTTTATGAAATCTTGGTTAGACTTTGATTGGGAGCGTCTTCTCTGGTTGTCACAGTCCTTACAGTAGGGTGTGTGTCCAGTTTTGTAGTTTTTATGAGAGTGGTACGCACTCAAAGGTTTCGTAAGTTTACATCTAATGCACTCCCACATAGTATTCCCCTTCTTTCTTATAATAGCGCTCATAGATATTCACCAACCCTTGTTTCTCTGGATGGCGGCGAATCCATAAACCAGTGTCTGGCATGAACTCTTTTCTAAAGTAGCCATCTAACTTGCGATAACCAGTTCCTTGCTCTAAGTTGACCTGCTTACACAAGTCATCGAACTCATCATCTGACATAATGCTGTCGTTCTCATACTCATAAGCGTAGGCGGCAACGGACAATCGTATCCGTAACCTCCGTTCTTTTGTTTCTGCTGGTCTATACTTAACAAGGGTACTGGCCATTAGTCTACGATTAACTCAACGTAGGCGTCTTGGTGGTAGTCACCGTCTTCAGACCAATCCCATTCAGAAAGACCTTCTTCGTGAAGCTTTAGAGCCTCCTCTTCAGAAGCAGCCTTAACCATGTAGCACGACTGAATGTTCATTGTTTCGTATACAGCGTATAGTTTTTGATTAGTGGACGTCATAGTAATCTTCTCCAATGTTACAATCTCCGCATGTCATAATGTCTACACCCAAAGCTTTAGGTGCTTCTTCAAAACAGCGCATGATGATTTCTCTAGCTTGTTCTGCTTGGTCCTCACGAACTTCGTAAGTAACCTCGTCATGGTAGAATAGTAGTATGCTTTGGTCAAGACCAGCCTTGGCTAGTTCTTCCTCAACCATGATGATAGTATACTTCATGACAACAGCTTCAGCACCTTGAATAAGGTAGTTAAGTGCTTTGTGTTGTGACTCAGTATAAATAGGTCTGTCATCTAGGCCAGGAATGAATCCTTGTTGGTCTACGATGTTCTTAACCTTATCAATCAACGAACCCAGAGCAGGGAACGCAGCAGTGAACTTCTTCTTTAGTTTGTTACCCTCTCTGTCACTGACACCAAGGATAGAACCAAGCTTCTTACCACCTGCACCATAGAGATAGGCAAAGATAAAGGGCTTAGCATCGTTACGGGAACAACCGAGAATGTCTGCGTTCTTCTGGTGAATATCACCTTCAAGAACTTCTCGTGTATAGTTGTCGTCTCCCATGAAGTGAGCTAGTAGTCTAAGCTGACAACCAGCAGAGTCTGCACTAACAAGTTTATATCCTGGACGAGCTATGAATAGCTTTCTAATTTCAGGGCCGAGTACCGCTTTACCAGAAGGCAAGTTAGCGATAATCTTGTGTGTCTGACGGAACGTAGGGGTTCCAACATTAAACACATCACCGTGTAGTCTTGAGTCTTCATCGATATGCGGGAACCAGCCCTTCATAACAGAATAACGACTACGTAGAGTATAGTACTCAGACAGAACTTCGCCTACCCTTCCGAGTGGTGCCAAGGAACTGTCGGACAACTTTGCTGAGACTTTGACAAACTGTCCATCGATTTTCTTCCAGTTCCATTCGTCTGGTTTCCATCCAATAGTGTAAAGATACTCTTTGACAGTATTTGTGTTACCGACATCACCACCCACAAACTCAATGCGGCAATAAGGGCCATCGACTGGGAGTTCTCTTGGAGTATCGATGCCAATGTTACTGTCAGCAGGGATGCCAAACCAACGCTTAGTGTGACTATCGAGTTTGCCTGCCTTTGTAAACTTCGGCGACTTTGGTGGTATTTCCGTTGGTATTCCATCAGCTATTTCCTTTCTAGCCTTTACTACAGAACCATCAGGAGAAGACACCATCTGACCCAGTAGGCCATTAATGTAAATCTCGTGAGAGTTCATTCTTTGTTCAAGAGTGTTCATCAAAGCTTCAGCTTCTTCTTTGTCGAAGAGCCAGCCGTTCTGACACTGCTTAACCATGATACGGTCCATTTCCATCTCAGAGCGCAAGGCCCGTAGAATAGACTTAGAACCGAAGTGGTCAATAGCTACTTTGGTTTCCCGCATTAGCTCTTTGTATACTCGTGTACCAAGACGAACATCTTGTTGCATGTACACAAACATATCTTCATTGTACTCCTCAAAGCCACCTGAGTAGTCTCCCTTCTGGTCTCCGAAGAAGTTACCCCACTGTTTAAGCGAGTGTCCGAAGCCAAAGCGAGTGTAGCACAGAACCTGAGACATAACCTTAGTACACTGTACTGAGGCTTTAGGTTCCCAAGGTTTATTGAAGTACTTCTTAGATAGGATGTTAAGAGCAGGGATGTCGTAGCCAAAGGCGTTATGGGCTACAATAACTTTTGCTTTATCTAACAGGTCGAGGAACTCTTGTAGTTCATTTTCTCTGAACCAGTACTCCTTTCCCGTGTCTACGTCTTTAGCGCCACTACAGTGGAACTTCGTTAGGCCGGGTAACAGGTTGTTACCTTCAATGTCAAAAACTAATTTCACAAGTGGTCTCCTTTTCTTATTGTATCAACAGTGTGACAGTTCATACACAGAACCTCACATTTTCTAACTTCTTTTCTTATTCTGTCCAAGGACCAGCAATACAGTATTGCACTTCTGGATTTTCCTTGGTACTCCTTCTGGTTGGACCACTTGGTGGAACGGTCTTTATGGGAAAGACACAAGGCTTCCGGGTGTTCTTTATACCCACAATGCGCACAACCACAACTAACCTTATACCTTTGGACTATGGCTTTGTGTTTACCAGTCCTTATAGCTTTGAGTCTTTTTGCACAAGGTTTGCAGTAAGTTGTACGATTACTAAAGTTCACCAAGGGTTGTTCAACCCCACAAGAACTACAAGTCTTCATTTTAGTTTCCTAGCTTATTAGTTATGGGTTTCTAGTTATTCTTCGTAAGTCTTAAATACCATCTCAGCTTCTGCGTCTCGAAAGACCTCATAGGCTTCAGAGGCTTTAAGTACAGCAGTGCCGATAGAATACAAAGGGTGTATCTTACGGTACGACATAGCCATTTCACGGATTTGTTTAGCTTCAAGTGAGTTAATCAAAGTAGTTTCCTTCTACAAAATCAGGATATTCATCAGGGTTCTTGTAGCATAAAGCCCATAGTGCTTCAAACTTATCGTCACAGTTAAACGCTTCGTGGTTGCCCCAGAGACGCTTAGTGTAAGATTCATACATCTTGTCGATGTCATACTGAGAGTATTCATCAGGTATTAAGCTGCCTTTAACGGCGTAGAACACTCTATTAGCTTCCTTGAAGTCAACCATGTTATGCTCCTTTGACAGTGTTAACTAACCTCGTTGCGTACCATTCAATTTTCTTAGCGTCTTGTTCCATCGCATCTTTCTTACCAACACGAAGGGTGTACTTGAGGATTTGACCTACAAGGTGTGCCTCTACGCCACTTAGGTGAGCAAGAGCCTTGTCGCATAGGTCCATATACTCGATACCGTTAGGGTATGCAGAGTAGTCTTCTTTGGAGAAGAGTTTGTAGTGTTTAGGGTTGATAATAGCTTCCTGTAGTGCTGCCTCCATATCAGAGAAGTCACCGTGGAAGTCTGGTGCAGTTATTTGGTCTTCCTCAGATAGTTGGTATTGTTCACGCATAAAGTCTCCGTATCCTTGTTGTGCCTCAACATCGTCAAGGTCAATTACATCCATGCCATCTGCTTCTTGAGCGATACGGCCCAGTACTCTATTTTTAAAGAACGCTTCTTCGTCTGCTTCAGACTCTTCGTTATAGCGCAAGTTGATAAGATGCTCTGACCACCACTGAATACCTTGCATGTTGATGAGGTAATTAAGCGCATTAGTAGACTCATCTTTTACTACGATTTCGCAGTTACCCATTGTCTTGCCATCGTGGAACAGGTCAATGGCCTCTTGCCAGTTGGTTGTTTCTGAGTTACAGACATAGCCGAAGTTGCCTTGAACATTGATTGTGTAAGTGTAATTTGTCATATTAGTAAGCTCCGATGATTGGGGTTTTATTAAGGCCAAGACGCAACACAGCGTACTCAGCAGTATCTATAGGTTCTTCAGTATCCTTTACAACGAAGGAAGAATACTTATAAGGGTTGTAGGTTATTACCCGTGGTACTGTAGTGGTGTCTACTGCTTCTACAACATAACCAACTACAAAGGCATGGACATTCTTAGTCTTGTCATTAAGCACCTTCTCACGCCCTGCCTGTCTTACAACAAACTTTGGTGACTTTAGCACTACTGATTCGACATGACCTATAACTTTTCCATAGGTGTCTTTTTCACGGGATTGTAGTGAGAAGATGTTCTTGTGTAGGTTGAAGTAAGCTGCTACTCTCATTAGTAGTACTCCCGTACTGCATCTAGTGCATCATAGAGAGCATAATGCTTCTCTGTAGCCATTGCTTCGTAGAATGGGTGGATAAAGTCACCTTCGTTAGCCCACAAGATAATAATCTTATTCTTCATGTGAGCAAACATTAGTTCCATAGATGTACCAGTACCGCGGCCAGAGTCACGGCGAACATCAGCTAACACAACACGGCTATCAGCGATGTCATGTAGGTCTTGCTTAAAGATACGTTTACAGACGTTCATAGTCTTGGTTACATCCTGCAGGTTGTCTCCAAGTTGGTCGTGAAAGCTAACACGACGGGTTGGGTCTAAACAAGTTATGTCAGACATGTTGAGGAAATCGATAGAGCGTAAGCGCCAGCTTGTCATTGCTTCAGTTGAACAATCTTCCATTGGTCCTGCTAAATATACTTGATTTTTCATATTGCTACTTTCTCTTCTGTTACAGTCACTTTATAAACTTCAGCACAGTCATCATCATAGGCATGAAGGGCTAGGTTTCTACACTCATCGCAAGTACCCTCGTGTTGAAGGTCACCATCAAAGTATAGCTCGTAGTAAGTTTCACGTACTTCCATAATAGTCTCCAATTTGATAAAAAAGGCCACCCCCGAAGGGATGACCGATTGATTCGATTCTTGTTTTTAGAAGTCAAGGTCATCCTCGATGTCGCCACCGAGCATGTCAGCATCAACGTCTTGGTTGTCTGCTACTTTGTTTACTTTGAATTCTACAGGAGCGAAGCCACCTTGTTTTGGTGCTGGCTTGTACTCGTTAAGTGTTGTAATCTGTACACCCATCAGCATAGAAGCAATGCCTTCTTTGCCTGATACATTGTACTCGTACTGGAATACAGAGAGGTTAGCGATAGAGCCGTTGCCGATGCTGGAAGGGTCAACAGGTGACAAGTCACCAGCAACAACGTTTACAGGTGCCATGTCGGAACCATCACGTTTTTTAGACTTCTTCTTAAGGTTAGAACGATAGAATACACCATCGTCGTTCTCATCTGGAGTAACACGAAGGTTTTGGTCTTTCCAAGACTTAGCCACAGCCTTGTCTTTAGTACGAATCTGAACTTCCCATGTTGGGTTCTCTTTGTCGAAGCGAGAGTTAGGGTTTGCTGGGTCGAGCTTAGCAAAGAAAAGTTCAACGTTAGACAGAATGATTGTGTTGTTAGCCATGATATTTCTTCCTTTTGGGATATATTTGAGATTTGTTTTGTGTGTGTTTGGACTATTATTAGTCATTATTCCGCCCTATTTTGGGCCTTGTTTTAATCGACGAAATTCCACTCGCCGAGGTCTACCATGTAGAGTTCTGCATAGAACTCGTCGTCAGTCATAGGGTGAACCATAACCTTAATTACTTCTACCATGCCGTCTGCATCGTAGTCGAGACCGATAATCTTTACGGTATCAATGGTGTCGCCGAACTTTACTTTACGGTATGCTTTAGGCAAAGGCGAAGTCGGATTGGATGATTTCTGAGACATCAAGATTTCCTTTAGTTGGAATTAAGTGTGTGGATTGCATCTGTTCAAAGATGTGTTCCAAGGGGTTCTTGTCGTATAGCTCTACAAAGTGCCTACGCACATCATAGAAAGCCTGTTCCATGTTACCCGCGTGACAACCGAAGGAGTCATGCACAACAGTAACAGGGTAGTCTGTATCGTGGATAAACATAGACAAGTGTACTGCATCTAAGCTATGAACGATATTAGGCGGTGCTGACTGTGTTTGTTTGTCTTTATTAAGTGTAGCGTTTTCCCACAGAGTAAACTCTAGTTCCATACGTACACCGTTGTGCTTTAGCTTAACAGTCTTATTAACACCCTTACGATAGGCATGAACAAAAGGTAGACCCGTAGTTATCTGGCGGAATGCGATAGGCTTGCCTGTAAAGACTTCACCATCTTCGTCGTGCCATTCACGGTTATTCTCATGTTCACCTAGAGACTCAAACATGCGCAGCATCTTAGCTGGTCCTTCGAGTTCCCTATAGCAAGTCTCGTAAATCATGTCGCCAAGGTAGGCAGACCACGACTTGTGCTTATCTCGTAAGTAGGTTGAGATGTCGCGTGTATCATCGTGTACTTGTTCTACCATGCCGTACTTAACAGCACCGTAGCCAAGAGTCATAACAGGGCGCTTAACAGTCTTGCGCCATATCTTAGGTTTTTTAATGTTGTACCAGTAGAGCGGTGCAAACTTCTTTAGAGCGTCTCGTTTAGCATTACCGAAAGCACTGCGCCTTTGGATAGCCTGAGAGAACAACTCTGAACGAGCGTTAACAGAGTGCTTATTCACTGATTGTTCTAGCACTACGAAGTCATCATATAGCTCTTTAAAGGCTTCAGCATTGCCTTCTTCTTCTAAAAGCTTCTCTGCATCCTCTTTAACTTGTTCAATTACTTTGTCTGCAATAAACATGTATACATCACCTGGAAGGTCTTGTGGGACTAAGTTAACCAGCGGTGCTACAAGTTCATCTTTAGACATAGCTACTAGGTGTTGAACACCGTTGTTAGAGCCATCGATGTACACAGGTAGGCAGGATGGAAAGTCTTCTGTGTCGTTACCTTCACCAACCCAGTCCTGTAGTAGTTTTAGTTCGTTACAACATGCAAGGAAACAGAAAGGTTTGTCTGCATCCATCCAGTCGTCATTAGCAATAGGGTCATTAACATAACTTATAATCTTATCAAAGTTGTCTTGAACCCAAGTAGCACGGTCATCAAGGGAGACTTTATCGTTGCCCCACATGTTAGCCGTATGCACGGATAGCCAGTAGTAACCGTTAGCCCCTAGAGGTACGGGCGCGTCGAGCAGTAGAAGCCCTTTGGCGTTGTCTGAGGATTGTTCATGTAGAAACGCAGTATTAGGGTAAATGCGACCACGAAAGTCAACATTATACAGATGATAGAAAGCATTATTTAAGTTCCTTTCAGCTAACTTTTCGATAGCTCTTGCTTCGATTTCTAGTGATGCGCGTTTAGTAGGGTCTACTTCTTTCTTAAACTTAAAAGGTGTCTTATTAGAAGTTAAGAAAGTGCATTGTTTAAAGACATCAAACACAAAAGGATTGATACTCCAACCTGTCTTGTTTAGCTTGTTTAAAGTTTCAATTAAGTACTCAGTGCCACCTTGTTTACAAGCTGCTATAGCATCTTCATGAGGTGCTTTCTTAATGAGAGCATAGCCGCTCTCGTGGTAGAACTTACCTACAACCCAGTCAGCTGGAGCTACAGGTGCAGGGAACATTTCAGTGCTGTCATCTTCAATAGATTCCATAACACTGTTTAAGGCTTCAGCATCTTCAACCCGAACATGGTAAGAGGAATGTTTACTTAGTTTTCCGTTCTTCTTCTTTTTACGCTTCTTAACGATTGATACGATACCGGTGTCGATGTAGGCTAAGAAGATGAACCAACCAAGGTGGATTGAGTCTAACTCGTTAAACCGTAGTTTATATTTTCTATTTATACTATTGCCAACAGACACTAGAATGTTTGTTAATTCAGACATAACCTCGATTTTAGTAAGGATATGTCCGTAAGTAAAGCTTATCATTTCTTGTGGGTCTTTGTCAAACAAAGGCCAAGGGGTGTTACGCTTGTCAGGTTTTTCACCCTTTAAGTCTAATAGATAACCTTGTCGTTCTTTAATGTTATCACAGAGAGTTTCCATTGCATTCATAAATCATTCCTTGTAGTTGTGGACAAGGTGCCTTAGCACTCCACGGGGATTAAGGATTGTATAACTATTTATTTCTCTGTCAAGTACCCTGTGAAATAGAGTACAACAACAGTAGTTATAAATAGCGTAATCATATTAGTTCCTTTAAAAAAAAAAATAGGTTAAATAAAAAGCCCCACCACCCCGAAGGGCAGCAGGGCGATTGAGGTTACTTAGTCTTTGAGAAGCCCTTACGCGCAACCAAAGAAACAAGATAGCGTCCACGAGGGGTCTTTGTTGAGTAGTTAGTTACACGACCAGAGCCATCCAACCAAGTCTGTTGTACAGAGTTAGAACCTTGTACGTATGTGAAAGCTGCGGAAGTTGTTGCGTGTGTGATTGTAGTTTTCATTTGATAGTCTCCATATGGGGATTCAGAGCAGTATTGCTCTATGATGCAGCCCCCGAAGGGCTACACTTTAGAGCATTAATCGTTAGTTACGTCTTGGTAAGTATGACCCCATTTGGCGTCAATTGCTTTAACAAGTTCAGCGAAGCTAATCTCTTTGCGGAATGCTTCTGTTTTGCGGTATGCTTTGATTTCTGTTTTAGTCATTTGTAACTTCCTTTGCTTTTGGTGTACCGAGTAGAAGTAGCAATACAATGCCACCGATAGGAAAGATGATAATGCTTAGAATAGCCCAAGCCATACCGTTACGGTTACGCTTTTCAGCCATAGTATAAATCAACCAGCCTAGTAGACCCCAGACGATTAGTACAATAAGAATTTCCATGATAGTTCTCCGATATGTTTTGAAAAATAGGTTTAGACGTTAGAGCCGCCAAAGACTTTTAAACAGTTATTTAGCATAACCATGCCAAAGACTGTTGGTTTAATTTTTGGGTTATCGTAGGCAAGATGGACAGTCTTAATAGCAAAGTCCATAATAGTGGGTTGGTCAGCTGCAGTTTCAACAACAACAATTACTGCATTATGACGAGACAATCCTTTGTCACGAGCTTCTGCGATATTGTGAGCCATTGAAGATAGTAAAGTACAGAGCGGGACTGGTTGAGCAGCCTGTGCTGTTGTTACGGTCATGGCGATTGCTGCTGCTGCGATGATTGATTTAAACATGATATGTCCTTTCAGAGACTTTGATTTCTTCGTCATAGAGGGGGAGTTCTTCTCAGTTATTAGAAGCTAAAGCCAATAGCGGCAGTGCCTACTGTACGTCCGTGTGAGTCGTGTGTTACACCTAGGTTGATGTTAGTGTTACGACCAGTTTCAACAGCGACAACAAAGCTGATTTCTTTGACGCTACCTACTGCAATACCAAAGCCAATGCCGTTTCCGCCAGTTGCATACAATGCGCTAAGCATAGAGATACCTGACACACCGTCAAGACCTGTATCACCCTTTGCGCCTGTATCACCTTTAGCACCGTTAGTACCGTTAGTACCAGCAACACCTTTAGCGCCTACAATAGACTTACCTTCGGCACCTGTGTCGCCTTTGTCACCCTTAGCACCGTTAGTACCGTCTTTACCGTCAAGACCATTGACACCAGCAGCACCAGCAGCACCGTCATTACCATTAACACCATCAATGCCATCCGTACCATCTAAACCGTCCTTACCGTTAGTGCCATTAGTACCGTTAGTACCAGCAGCGATGTTTACTCCAGTGACCTTATCACGTTTGGTGCCGCCATCCATGTCTTCTGAATGTAGAACCAAGTAGCCGTCTGAGTTTACTGTAGCATCAACCACACGGTGGTCTTCTTGGTCTACACGCTCGATTTCTGCAGCGTTGGTTTGAATCATAGCGCCTTGGCCTTTATGTATTAGTCCGTTTGCTTTATGGTTATGGTTAATCTTGTCGTTAAGGGTGGTAGACGCATCGTCAAGTTCAGCTTGTGTAGCCATGTCAAGTGAATCGTTAATGTCATTTGCGAAGATGATGCCGTTGTCTTTATTGATTACAGTGTGTTTACCGTTGTTTCCTGCAGGTTTTGCAAGTAGCATAGTATCCATAGAAACGCTGTTTGCGAATGCTGTTGTTGAAGTCAGAGCGATTACTGTTGCTGCGATAAGAGTTTTCATAGAATGTCCTTTCAGAGACTTTTGTTTTCTTCGTTATAGAGGGTGGGATTACCCCAGTTTAATGCATGATTTTACGGCATTCACAGTAACGAATTTTCCGTATTTATTAGTGTAGACTATTGCCATGTGGTGTTCCATTTTCTCTTCTTGGAAAGAGTTGAAGACACTGAACCCGTCTTCCGAGAAGGACCATGTGTTGTCTACAGCACTCTCCGGTATTTCGAGTACCTTCGGGCGAGTACTCAAGTAGTATTCTTTTGCATCTCCGTGAACGCTTTGGCCACCAATCGCAACTCTAAAGTCTTCAAGAGAGCATACGATTGTTTCTGAAGCCATAGCTGCTGTTGATGTAAGCGCGATGATTGCTGCTGTGATGATAGTTTTCATTGTGTTCTCCAATTTATTTATAAGGTGTTTCGTTAGTATAAAACAGGTGATTACCTATCTTACCGTCGTAGTCGTAGTGTTTAGTCCAGAAAGGTGAGACCTCCACAGAGTGGTAGTGTGTGGCTGTTAGGCCCAGTTGGTTAGTACTACCATCCAATACGTCGGAGGCTAGCTCTTTGATGCCCTTCCATGCCTGTCTGTCTAAGTATGACATGCGGGTTGGGTCATCGTGGATACCGTCGTGAGTCCAAGAGAATTGGTTCTTCTCCCAGACTACTTCACAAACAGTGTCAGGATAGCGGTTGTCTGCTACCCTGTTAAGTGTTACTTCAGCCACAGCGAGTTGGCCATCAGTAGTCTCATGACGTGCTTCAAAGAACACGTTCAGTGCCAAGCACATTGTTGCTGTCATAACCATTGGTATCCTCCATTCAAGGTTTGTTTAAGTTCTTCTAGATAAGTTTCGACTGTTTCAGAGTACCGGACTTCAATACCCTCTTCACCTTCATCGTTTAGTTCAGCTTCTTCTCTAGCCCAACCTAGTATGGTTGAGAAGGTCAGTTGTAGTAGTTCTTGTTCGCTCATTAGTATTCTCCGATGATATCGTTTATATAAGCGACATCTTGCCAGAACGCAGAACAGAGGTTTTCTGTTGCTTGAGCGATTAGAGTAGGGCAAGGTATCTTTTTGTTACTATCTTCGTCATAGTAGTGGAACCCCCGGTACTCAGGGTCTTGATATTGTTCCATGTCTTTATAGCCTTCTTCATCTGTAAACAAATGGAAAGAGCCGTTTTCATAAAGCCTAGCATAAATGTCTAGGCCAGCTACTTCAGTCATTACCTCAGTCATTTTGATACTCCGTGTTTCTTTTCGATGTAAGCAACAACTTGCTTCACTGTGATTTCGCTTTTAAGTGGTTTGACGACAGCTTTACCTTCTGGACCTTTAATACGAACTTCTTTAACGATACAGTTCTTTAGGTCAATATCGCCATCATCATCTTCCCACGCTGTAATAGCGTAGACAGGTTTCTGGCACCACATTACAAGACGGTCAAACAAGATAGACTGTCCTTTTGTGATAGGTGTTCCTTTACGCTTAACTTCGATAAGGACTAACGCACGGCCTTTAACGTCGTAAGCAGCATCAATGTCAGTGAAGCCACCAACACTTGAACAGCCTTGAAAGATAATAGCGCGGTTAAAGTGAGCACGATTGCGGATTACTTGAGTGTCGGTTGATTTTGTTACGTGTGTCATAGTGTTCTCCATTTAAGGTTTATTTGGTTTTTAGTGGGTTTAAGTACCATACAGCTTTCATGCCATAGATTACGATAGTAAAAGTCATTAGACCAGGGTAAATAAAGTCAATCATAGTGTTCTCCATTTAAGGTTGTGGTTTAGTTGTTTCGTCTTTAGTGTTTTTTGTTTTATTGATAAACATAACAATAACTATGATTAGGTCTGAAGCAAAGAAGCCAAACTGTACAGCTGTAGCACTGCCGTATAGTACTGCGAATGTTATAGTAGCAGCACCTAAGTGGTTAACAGGTTTACAGAAAAGCATTATGTCTGAGCCAACTTTTTGGTTGATAAGTGTACCAATCATGCCCCTCCCTAAGAAGCCCATGAATAAGTAAATAAAGATAGAGGTTTCCATTGTGTTCTCCAATTCAGGTTTTAATTATACTAGGTGAACAGTAGCTACCTCAACGAAGCAGCTAGCGCGGTTTTCAAAGTAGTCACGGGGAAGCACCCACTCAGCAAACGTGCCGTGGATAGCGTCTCCCTCACATACACCACGGTATGCGTTGAAGTGAGCTGGAAGTTCATCCATCTCGATTTCTACTACAGCACCTTTAGAGTACTTAGCAGCGTTGTCGAAAGAGTCAGTCCAGTGAGTTAAGTCACGAGTCTGTGTGTCAAGAGCTAATTCGTTTGCTTCACGAATTGTAGTGCCTCTGTAGAATTTAAACATTGTGTTCTCCATTTGGTTTATTTGTGTGTGTCGTAAGTAGCGATTAGTAGTAGGGCGATAAAGCCAAGTCCAACAAGTAATAACATAATTATGCTTTCTTAACTGTAGGGATTAGTTTGCCGAGTAGAGTAATCCACTCGATTAGGAATATTCCGATGATAGTTGCAACACCTAGTTTTGTGTCAGTGAGCATCATCATTATGCAACAGGGTATACCGATGATGATGTGTGGTCGGTGTAGTATGTCTGAGTTGATTACCCACTGTAACATGAATGCAATGACTGTTCGTATGATAGCACCTGCGAATAGGGCAGTTAAAGCTGCTGTAAAGATTTCCATTGTGTTCTCCATTTAGGTTGTGGGACAAAGCCCGTACAATTGATATGGGAGTGCCATTACAGCACCCCCTGTTGATTTAGTCTCCCATTACTGCGCTAGTGACACAGGATGCGTAGTAGCCAGCAGTGCCGATGACTGGTGCTACCAATACACTTGATGCGGCGATTGCGGGGAGGGTAGAGCCAGTGAGTATTGCGCCGGAAGTAGCGCCTGAGAGTCCCACTACACCAGCTGCACCGACTAGCGGGGCTGCGGCAACTGTAGTGATTCCGATGACTACTGCTGAGACTGCGCCCACCCCGAAGCCAACGAATAAATCCGTAGTTGTACAGGTAGACTCGACAGGTGTGAGAGTGTATTGTACTTCGTCAGCTTGTGCGGTAGAGGCGAATAGTACTAGTGCGATTGTTGCGATGATATTTTTCATTGTGTTCTCCATTTAGGTTTCTTCATTATAGAGGGGCAGTTTTCCCCACTTTTTTAAGCAAAATAGGCGCAGATTTGGTAAAAAAGGCCACCCCGAAGGATGACCATTTTGTTACTTTTTCTTCCACGATTTTCGATTTTTATTATTCTCAGACCGTGTAGCTGGTTTTAAATTAGACGGTCGATTGTCTGACCGTTTTCTGTTTTTGTGGTCCAGCTCTTTTTTACCCACAGATTTTCCTGTAGACATTTCTTTCACAATGCGATGTACATACACTGCCTTGCCATCGATGCGGACTGTCTTGTATCCGTCACCGTGATTAGTACCTGCTTCAGACCCCGCAGATTTTCGGCCACGAGATTCTTTCCAGTATAGTTTTCCACCCTTGCGAGTAAATAATTTATTCCACTTCTGCATAGTAGCTCCTTGATGTTTCTTCATTATAGAGGGGCAGTTTTCCCCACTTTTTGTACGGGCTTTGTGCAGGACAGGCCACCCCCGAAGGGATGACCATAGTTTGTTTTAGCGTTTGTAGTTGTTTTCTTTGTTCTGCATGTTAACACCACCAGCAATTTGAGGCATCATCTTGACAATCTCTTGACGAGTTTGACGTGATACATCACCTTGTACATTGATGTTGAATGACTGAGTTGAACGGCCAGAACCGTTGTTGTTCATACGAGACACATCGTTCTTAGACAGAACAACTTCACCTGGCATCAACATAGCAGGAACAGAGTCCTTGCCAGCCTGTGAACCAGGAATGTTAGGCACAATACCGCCTTGAGAGAACCCAAGGAAAGAACCAATGCCTGAAAGGAAGCCACCCCCGCCGCCGCCTCCGAAAAGACCACCGATGCCACCCATTATACCGGATAGAGAACTACCTAGACTACCAAAGATACTGCTTAGACCGCCACTGAAACCAGAGAAGATACCAGAAATGCTGCCACCTTCACCGAAGAGACCACCCATCCACTCTTTAGCGCCATCAAAGACACCGCTCATGGCTTTTGTTGATTTATCTTCACCAGCAGCTTCACCTTCTTTACCGCCTCCGAAGAGACCTTGTAAGAAGCCACCGGATTTTTCACCAGCTTCGTTAGTACCTTGGTTGAAGTCAAAGAGCTTACCGAAGTCAAGGTTTTGTGTAAGACCTTCAGCTAAACCATCACTAAAGTTATTAATGATAGAAGAAGTAACTGTATCAAGCAAGCTTCCTAGAACGTCTTTCCAGTCACCGCCGTGTAGTACGGCAGAGATAGCACCTGAAAGTGTAGCGTTAAAGTTAGCTTCTAAGTCGTCGATTCCTTCGAGACGAAGCTTCTTAGCCTTATTGCTTTTGTCTTCTTCAACTAAAGCTTTAACATTCTCCTGTTGAGCCTCTGTTAGACCTGACATAGTTTCGTCTAGCTTACCAAGTCGCTCTTGTACAGAAATAATTTCTAAAGCTAGCTTAGTATCGCCACGAGAAAAAGAGTCACGGATTTCCTGTTGTGCAGTACCAACCAGACCCCCTTTGGCAAACTTAGGAAGTACACCCTGGTTGAGTAGGTCCAGTTTGTTCTTACCCAGTTTACTAACAGCAGAAGCCTTGATTACGTACTCGCCGTTAGACAACATCGCAGGGATGTCATCAGAGGTACCAGTACCCGCACCAGAGACATAGCCGCCTGTGGCGAAGTTCTTCGCACGTTCGAGGTATTCTACATCTGTCTCACCAGTTTGTTGTGCGTATTGGTTGTAGCCAATGCCACTAAGTGCACCCGTGTCCTCGCCTGAGCTAAAGAAGCTACTTATAGATTTTAGCTTACCTGCTAAAAAGTCCCAAGCCATGCTGAAACCATCTTTCATAGCGTTGCCAATAGTGGAAGGCAAAGTAAGCACGAATGTCTTAAAGGTATCGATAGCCCCGAAGAACATGTCTTTAATCTTCTGCATAAGCTCTGGGTTGTTTAGAACATCCAAAAGGCCACCAAGAAGGAAGCCACCTGCAGTACCTATAGCGGCACCTAAGGGTCCACCTACAGCTAGTCCTAGTTGAGCACCAAGAGCAGCGCCCCCGATAGCCCCGTCAAGAGCTTCACCTATGCCATTTAGAGATTCATCAGGAATAAGCGCATCGCTAAGTTGTTGAGCTACTAGCCCAGACATAGCTGCGCCAGCGGTTTTACCCAATGCTTTACCTAGTTTAGAAGCAGCGTTAGCTGTCTTAGGGTTAGTTCTTAGTTCCAGAATACCTGTAGACATAGACGTAGCTGCTGCAGCACCAAACCCAGTAATAAGGGCTTTGCCCCCTAATAGTTTACCAAGCGCCAGTGCAAATTTAAAAGCACCTTTAGTTAGTTTAGGTGCAAGAATTAAGGCGACTAAACCCGCAGCGATAGCGCTAGCAGCATTATTAGCAAACTTACTTTCGAAGTCTTCTCCGAAAATACCATCAATAAAACTTGTACCTACTTCTTTAAATACATTTCCCAGACCTTCAAGAATGTTAGCAACAACATCACCGTCACCTGTCATAAGGTTTCTGAAAGTTGTACCAAAGTCTTTAGCAGTTTTACCTACAGCAGCAAGGAAGTCTTGGTTGTTGCCTAGACCACCAACAGCAGCTAGTATACCAGCAGGTATTGCAACGCGCATAGCAGCGCCACGTAGTCCTTTGTTAAAGGCAGCAGCCATACCGAAAGCGATAACTGAAGAGAGTTCAGCCTCATTGTCCTTAAAGAAACTCTTTACATCGTTAATAATCTCTTTAAAGTTTTCTGCAGTAGCTTGGAAAGCCACCTTGGCAGCAACTACGAGAGGTAGACCGGAGATTATTGTTGTTAATTTGTCGTAGCTAGCTTTCATAGTATCTAGAGAAGTATTCCAAGTCTGTTCCATATCAGCTGTTGTAGAAAGGTTGAGCTTAGAACCAATAGTGCTTGTTGTGAAATTATCCCAAGAGGTTGACAAGGTAGCTATTACGTTATCAAATCCGGTTTTAAGCGGTTGGAATATTCTCTCAGAAGCAACAACCGAGAAACCATCTTGGGTCAGGTCTGTCTGTAGCTGTGTCCAGTACGACAGAGCATCTGTTTGAAGAGTCTTGAACAGAGCTACAAGGTTGTCTTTCCAACGTAGCAACTTTCTCTTAGCAGCTTCTAGATGAACGCCCATAGCACCGACGTTGCCGATAGCAGCAGCGCCGCCTTCTTCGTGAGAAGGGTCAAAGATACCAGTCCACCAAGAGTTACCAACAACAGCCTTCCAGAGTCCTTTGAAGATATTTACTATGTTAGTTGCGAAAGTTTGTAGTGTACCATAGATACCTTCAACCCCTGAAGGAAACATCTTACTTAGTAAGTCGTATTTCTCAACAGCGAAGTTTAAAGCTATAGTTACCTTCTGAGCACCAAAATCTTTAACGGTTTTTAGCGCAGTAGAAATGCTTTTGCCTAGGCGTTCACCCAGCCCAGAGGCATCAAAATCAAGACTGAACAAGTCTAGTAGTCCGTGGAAGAAATCTTTTGCGTTTGATTCTACAATCAAGAAAGCCAACTGAGTGTTAAGAACAAATCTTTCTAGATTGTTTGATACAAAGTCGAATGCCTTGGTTATGCCAGAGATAGCACTACGAACAACACGAGACACACCGATAACTTTGTCAAACTCACTGACAGCGAGAGACATAGAGTCGCGCATAACCGTCATTAGCTGGTCTGTGGTAGCGTCCATCTTAGAGAAAGCTGCATCAACCCCTTCGGCACCTTTTGCAAAGGCATCAAAGATTCTTTGTGATGTAAGCTCGCCTTCAGCAGCCATACCTTTTAGCTCACCAACACCTACACCGAATTCTTCAGCGATTAGTCGAGCAGCTACAACGTTGTTCTCTAGAACAGAGTTAAGTTCTTCACCACGTAGAGCGCCAGCAGCAAGACCCTGACCCAACTGGATAGCTGAGTTAGAAATCTCTTCAGCTGTAGCACCACCAACAGCACCCGCTTTAGCGAATGTTTCAGTGAACTTCAAAATCTGTGGAGTTGTCTTATTAAGGTTTTCTAAGCTTAGTGAGAACCGCTGGAACGCTGTTACGTTGCCGCTCATAGAGGTTCTTGTACGCTTGGATATTTCTACAAGTTCTTTAAATGCCGCAGTCTGTTGTGTTGTGTTCTTAGTGACTGTAGCCAGTTTGTTGTTGAAGCTAGTAATAGCATCAGTAGCGCCAGTAATACCTTTGACAATTATCGCTGACCCGAAGGCAGCAGTAAGCCCGATGGCCATTTTCTGGAATGTCTTGGTAATATTGGCTGCTTGTGTTTCTAGGCTTTTTAGAGACTTGCCTGTCTTGCGTATTTCATTCTGGGCTTGCTTCGCATTAGCACGTACCCGAATCTCTACACCGCTCATATGATTCTCCTTATTTAAATAAAAAAGCCCCCAACAGTTAATCCCGCATATTGGGATACCATCAGGGGCAATTTATTAGTTAGGCGTAATTAGTCCGATTCGTGAAAGCGTCTGTTCAATGAAGTACGATGGCGCTTGTTGTGAGTGTCCTTTATTGAGCCTGTCAATATATTCCACTTCGTTATAGATAGTAGCACCTATAAAAGAATTACGAAAGTTTGTGTGAATGGTTCTTCTCCATCCATCACGAGCATTACCTTCATCTACAGGTGTTACTACTCTTAGTTGTTGTGTACCGTACTCTACTAGTGCGGATATCTCTAAGTTAGCTATGTCAGAGATTTCATCTTCAATCCTCTGCATCTCACGCTCAAAGTTTACTATCTCCAAAGATATCTTTGTCATTGCTTTTTCATCCAAGGTGGGGTCCAGTCCTCACCATCGCCGCCCTTAGCCTTGAGCATCATGTCAAGGAATTTACCTTTGGGCAGTGATATGGTAGCAGCTGGAATGTTATCCTTAATCTGCTTAAGGGTGTGGAAGACATCCTCCGGTTTACCTTTATACCCCTGTGCTTGTAACAAGACAGACGCACGTTGGTCATCACGCCAACCATAAGGTCTGCGCTGGAAGTATTGTCCCCACTTAGTGAGTTCTATTTGCGGCATCTCAGCTAATAGCTGGTATACAGGCATCCCTAACAAGAAAGCAATTTCATACAAATTCTCTTCGGAATGAGTTAGTTTCCCTCAGAGCCACCAAGGCCGGATAGGCGCATAATGTGCTCAGAAAGCCCCGTCAATTCTTCGACTGGGAATGTTTCAAAATCTGCATCGGTAAGTTCATCTGCCCCGATAACGGCAATTTTAATGATGTCACAAAGGAGTTTAAGTTGAGCGCCGTCTTTCTTAGACTTGGTCGCTGCTTCGATAGTCTTCTGTAGGCCCATGACCTCACCAACTGTCAACTTCTTTACTTCTACTTTGTCACCCATAAAGTCTACTTTTTCTGTGACTGCTTTTCCAACGAGATGTTTCATTGTTTTAATCCTTAATCTAATTTATCTTTTTCTGAGAATAGGTCAGAGTTGTTTGCTTGAAAGTCATCCAATAACTTGCGGACAGTGTGCAGTACAGAAAGGGTTTCCATAATCTCACGGCCAACAGCTGACTCATTATCAAAGTCTTGGAATCGTTCAAATGATTTTCGAATACTAATATCTACGCTTCTACGCATATGACGGAAGGTCGTACGCATAACAAACGCTTTACTAAATGGTTTGTCCATGTATAATACTTCCTTGTGCCGGAGACCACCCGAAGGTGGCCCCCTAAATAGCTTAGATTGTTGCTGGACCGAAGAAATCGGACTGAGCAGACAAAGTAACAGTTGCAGTAGTTGCATCTGTCAAAGCTGGGTTTACAAGGATAGCTTCAATCTTACCCAAGAAATAGAACTCTGTGTTCTCTGGAGTAAGTGTTGCAGCTGCAGCTTCGTCTTCAGTAACTGCAGAAGCAGCCATCATGAAGCGGAATACACAGTTAGTACCAATAAGGTCGTGAATAGCTGTCATGTCGCCAGCAACGTAGTTCACTGTTACTTCCAAAGATGGAGCGTCAGCTTGACCCTGAACCTGTGAAGAAGTCTTTTGACCGTAAACAGGAACGTTAACGATGTTTGCAGGTGTACCCACTGAAGGGAATTCACGTACAGAAGGCATACGAACGTGGTCTGCATCTGCAGTACCCGGTGTTGTACCTACGAACAGTGCAGCAGCTTCAGCAGCTGTGTCTGTGCTGGCAGGAATCGTGCCTGTGAAAATGTCTAGGTAGGTAAAGATACCTGCGCCTAGTGATGAGATGTGTGCCATTTGTTATTCTCCGTATTTGGTAAATGGAATTATATAGGATGCACTCGAAAGTGCTTTGTTCATGGGGTCTAAACCCTCTACAGTTAAGTAAGAAGTTCCAAGCTTTGTACCGTTTGGTAGTGTTTTGTTGTCCAGAACGATGTCAAGTAAGTCGGCCATAGCCATAAGTCTTCCTTGACCTTCACCACTCTTGGCAAACAATTTTACTGCTATTAGTCCTGTGGACTCTTTCTTTACTCCATACGCATAATTCCTGCTACCGGAAGGTAACAAAGAAACCATTGCATATTCACCAGAGTCACCCCCCTTACAACCTGCATAATCTACAGGGTAAGTCGGGATGTCATTGGCGGTCCAAGTGGCTGAAGCGAAAACACCTTCTATATCTCTAAGTACTAAGGCATACATTAACAGCCTCCTTTCGCTAAGTCTAGGGTTATTACAAACCCGTCATCAGTAAAGGAAGAGATGTTGTATACATCAGTACCTATGGTTAAAGTATCGTAACCACCTATTGCCGTACCAGACTTCATCATTGCTTTCGCAGAGGATGATTCTCCTGTTGGCTTAGTTGTAGATTCGAGTACTACTTTAACTTTTATAGAAGAAGTTGTTGTTGTGAGACTGCCAGAGGCAAAATCAAAACCGCTTGAGGTATTCTTAGATAGAGTTGCAGAGACTACAAGGTCTCCGATAGCATTAAAAGCTTTGTCTACTGCAGCTTTAACTTTAGCTCGCATTGACATTAGTTAGACCTCCACCAGTTAGCACCTATACCTTGACCACCGTTTCTCAACAGAGGACGTATAGACTTAGATGCCTGTACTGATTTCATTGGAGTTCTTTGAACGTCATTGTTGCTATCTGATATACTGATAGAGCCTACGCTGATACTCTCAAAGGTTTGAGTAGCACCAGTTAGTAGGTCTTCGTTGTTTACCAGATGTAAAGCTTGCTCATAGACAGCAACTTTAACACGACTTGGAACCTCCGTAATAGCGAATGTAATTACCATACCTAAACGGTTATCAGTATACATTGCGTTATTACGGGGCCAAGCCAAAGCTTGAGAGGAACTAACAGCAGAACCAATCCAAGAATTGTCATCAATCATAGCAGTGGCTGTGACAAGTGCTTGTTCTTTGATTTCGTCTTCAGCGTCAACCCAGTTGGCACTATCAATACGAGTCTCAAAGTATGTATCAGCGTCTGCTATCAAAACGTAGCTGTTTGTATTGAGTACAAGTGCCATTAGTTCACTCTCCTATCTAATTTAAGCGTGGAAGATAGGCAAGATGCCCAAGTTCAATGCGTCCATTTTACGGTCATAAGAAGCAGCTGCACCCATAGTCGCGTTAGTAGCGAATGTGTTTGTAGCGCCTGCCCAGTCGTAACCCATTGGGTGGTTGATGAAGCCCCAACGGTACCATACGTTTGTTGAACCACCACCGAGGTAGGACGCAGCAGCGCGGTCTACTTCAACTGGAGTTGGCATGTTGATTGCAGTTGCAGCAACAGAACCCGGCTTAACAATGAAAGTACACTTAGAAGAAGCACCGTTCAAATCGCCAGCTGTGAAGCCAGAAATCATTTGGTTTGCACGAGTCATAACCAAGCGGAATTTGCCACCGAAGATTGTTGAGAACTCAAGGTTGCCATCAGTAACCATAGTTTCGTCAACTAGGTTAGCAGCACGCATTTCAGCCATCACTTCAGGAGAAGTAACCATGTACATGAAATCAGGCTCGTGGTCTTTGAATGTAGCGCCGATAGATTTGAACAAACGCTCACCACGGGCTGCGCCCATAGCAGAAGAGTCGAACAATTTACGAGCGTCAGAAGCACCAGTTGCAGCAGCGCCGTGAAGGCCAGCAGCGTTGATGTCACAGAAGAAGCCAGTTGCAGCTACGTCACAGTCAGTATCATAATCGATAACACCACCGTTACCAGCACCAGCTAGGTCGCCAAGAGCAACTTCGCTCAATGCTACACCTTTAAGAACTGACAATAGAGCGTCATGCTCGTCTTGTGCACGTACTTCAGCGAAGTCACGAGCGATTTTAGCTAGACCGTCTTGCTTAGAGACAACTTCTTGCATGTTAACTTGCTCTGCACCGAAAGTGCGAACAGTCTTAACGAAGTTAGCAACGTCTGTTGCGATGTCAGTGTAAGTACCGTCAGTTGATGAAGACAAAGAAGCAACGTTTACGTTTGCTGACAAAGGCTTGTACCAGCGGAATTGACCTACGAAAGATTCGCCTGAAGCGTCGATGCGCTGGTCAGCAGCTACGATGCCTGTGCCGTTTAGTTTCTTAGCAGTTGAATAAGCTTCATCTGAGTAAGCAGAGATTGCAAGAGCAATGTTCTGGAAGTCTGTGTTTGTAATAGCCATTGTGTAATTCCTTTATAGCTTTATAGTAGTAATAGATTATAGGTTGAAGTTACCTAGTTTACCTTTGGCGGCAAGAGCTAGAATTTCTTGAGTTGACATTTCGCCGATAGACTTTGAAACATCGGTTGAAGGCGCTCCAGCTGGATTGCCTGTACCTGCTCCTGTGTTAGACTTAACACGGAATAGGAATGAGTTATCTTCGGACTTAGCATAAGCTTCGACGTAGTCACGAATATTTGAACCTGTGGAGTGCACCCACGCACCCTCTTCATTTTGAACCAATTGGTCAACGATTTCTCTGCGAGCCATGTCGCGAGACTTTTCGCTGCGGAATTCCATGCCAGCAAGTGCATCATTCAATACACCATCACGCTTAAGCTTAGTTGTCTCAGTTGCGTAGACATCTAGTTTAGCACGAGCTTCGGCAAGTTCCATTTCAAGAGCTTCTTGGACTTTACCCTCTTCTTTCATGCGAGCAATAGTTGCTTCCTTTGCGGTAGCTTCCATCTCTGCTTTAAGTTTGAGAGCTTCGTCACGCTCACTGACCATACGGTCCATGTTAGCTTTCATCTTGGCTAAACGTTCTTCAACGATTGCTTCGACGTCATCAACAGGGGCTTCTGGAGCAGCTGGTGTTTCTAGTGTTTCTTCTTCAACAACAGGTTCTTCAGTTGTTTCTACTTCTTCGATAATGTTATCGCTCATGTTATTTCCTTTCAAGCACAGCTTGGGTTGATTTATGTTTATAATGAGTCACAGACTCGTTTTGTTAGTTAGTAAGGGCCATAGCTATTACAAATATTATGGGCCAATTCCATACCAGTCATTGCCTGGACGGATTTTCTCTAGCACTTCAGAAGGAGTAATCTTATCCTTTGGATTGATTAAGCCATCGTCTTTTGCTCGTTGTAAGTACTTATTGTATGTCGCTCTTGACATACCTGACTTTCGCATTTCTTTGAGAGTCTTATGAATGGTTCCTTCTTTTAGCGCATCTGAGTAGATTTGCCGAAGTGCCCATTTAGCGGGGACCGCCTTTCCTAGGTTAGTGAAGAAAGCATCGTGGATAGTTCCAGTGGCTACTTTATTCTTCTTTCCCCATAGGTGGAATTTTCTGACCAACACAGCGTCATTACTGTGGTTGCCATTAACACCGAGGCCAATAGACGCATCTTGTATAGATGCCTGTGACATTAACTTGCCATCTTTAGCTTGACCTTCATAAATATTGAAGACTTTTTCGCCCGTTACAGGGTCGGTGAAGTCTACTCTTACTTGTTCTTTAACACGGTAACGTTGCATCATAACTTTGGAATCGAAAGTCACCCAAGGGATGTCTACAGAACCAGACTCTTTTACATAGTCTTTAGCAATGTCTTTCCAGAACCTAATGAACTTACCTGTTACAGGAACTTCTTTTTCGAGTTGACGCGACATAATACCAGAAATCTTATCGAACAAACGAGTACCTACAAGGTTCCCCGTCTCATCAGTAAGCTTCATTAAAAATGTATGCATCTCTTCGGAATTCTTTACACCGTCTCTAAACTCTGACCTTGCAGTCTGATATAGTGAGTCAGTGATGGATGAACCTTCTTTAGAAGATAACACCACTTTTCTTTTAAGGTCACGTAATTCATCAATACGCGCCCAATTCTTTCTGTCCATTTCGAAGCTAATCTTAGCATCAATAGCGGTTTTAAACTTGTCAACCTCTTTAGTAGAGATGGCAATCTTACCCTTCTTAGCTAGAACCTTGGCGAATTGGTTAGCTACGTTAGCAGCTTTAGTCGCATCACCCGCACCATAGAAAGCAACCATGTTTTGATTCTTAGCAGCTTTCATAAGGTCAGTCCAGTCTAAGTCTAACTCTGCCAATTCAGGTATAGCTAAAAACTCAGGGTCGTCAACAGTACGTTTAGCAATCTCATCGTAGAGTCTTTGCTTCTTAGATGTCTGAAGAACATTAGAAAGTTCAGCAGCAGCACGGTCTCCCGTTGATAGTGAAATGATTTGTGCTCCAGAGGAACTAGCATCATTCTCAATCATCATCTTAGTTTTGTATTGTCCTATAAGTTTAATATCTGCACTTGTCCACTTAGTTTTATCGGTTAACATCCTGCCGCCCATGTGCCTGTGTATACGAGTATACTCCAAAGCTAGACGAGCTAGTTTACCAATCTCTTTGTCTTCTGTAGCAGCAACAAGAGGGTTGGATAAGAACTCTTTAATACGTCTGTCAGGCTGTGTAGGGTTCAACATAGCTCCACCAATCTCAAGAAGATTCTTTTCTTGGTCTTTGAAAGCTTGTAGACGGCCTTTGAGAGTTAGTGTATCAAGAGGACTGCCAACTAAGGCACCGATTTGTACTTGTAGTTCTTCTAGTGCATCGATATTGATTGCTTCTGCCTTGGCTGTGTTTAAGAACGGACGAACTGCTTCACCCTTAGTTGGTGTCAGTAGGCCACGGTGATAAACACGTCCACGGAAGTCGATTGAAGCGTCAACAGAGAAGGCTTGATTACGTTGTCTGTAAAACTTGGCTGTAGCTAAAACACCACGACCATCGTTCCCACGACCCATAAACAGTTTCTTCCACTCATTAGCATCATCCCATTTCTTAGCTTCACCACGTTTGTCATTAAAGTAAATAACACGTTCAGCAAAGTCAAAGAACTCATTGTCTACCTCATACTTAGCAGAGGTAGCATGGTTGAGCATTGAAGTTATATCGTTATCAATTTGATTAGCATCGTAGTCAGCATAAACCTTTTCAGAAACTACAGGCATCCCAGTCTTACGACCACGAGCATCATAGTATTCTTTAGAACCTGCACGAGCATAGACCTTATCACGGTTATTGTAAACACCAAAACGACGGCTTGTACGGGCTTTCTCAGCAGAAATTTGTAATTGACGCATAGGTCCGTTTACTATCTGGATTTGACGTGTAACATTCACACCACGAAGCCCAGCATCACTCACAGGTCTACCTGTAGCAAGGTCTTTAGGTGAAGATGTACCAATGTCTCTGATAACTGTAGTACGAATCATACCCTGTTTTTCTATAGAAGCAATAATACGACTACCATCCTTGTGGAAGTCTTTTAGAGTCTTAGAACGTAGTGGGTTGAGTGAACCAAGTTCATCATCAAACATCTGACCAATCTTAATAGCCAACATATCGTAGTCAGCGCCATCAGCTGTAGCAATAGCCTTCATAGCTTTAGAAGTTGCTTTGATAGTTTTGTTTCTTAGGTTAGCTGTAGCTTTGTCACGTTGACGTAAGAACAAAAACTCACGGTCCAAGAACTCACGCTGTGTACCACGTAGTTTATCAATCTGCATCTTTAACCAAGAGTCTTTCGGAGGCTTCTTCTTAAACAAGGCTCTGAACTTCTTCTGAAGTTTGTAGCCTGGAATGTTATTTAGAACCTTCTCAGTCATCTCTTTACGGCTAGGATAACGTCGGATAATACTTTGTGTATAAGCTGAAATTGGGCTTTTACCGCTGTAGTAAGCTTTCTTAGCTAGCTTAGAGCCGTATAGACCTTCCCAAGTATCAATGTAGCGGTTATCAGCAATCTGACCATCAATCAACTCAGAGATAGTATACTTCTTATTGAAGATATAAACCGCTGGGTCATCATCTAGTTTAGCTGTAAGAGAACCAAAGAGTTTACCTCTGTCAGCACTACGGTTAAAAGAGAGTGTACCTAAGTCTTGTACAGCATTAATTGTGAACTTACGCATAACAGAAGTAGGTTTAGCCCACGCTTCACCTGTAGCATTAGCACGGGTAAAGGTTTGACGCATAACATCTGTTACAACAACACGTTGGTTAATAGAAACATCACGACTAAGGTCTTTTACGAACTTATTAATGTAAGTCTTTTGCTTGCTAGTTAGGTCAGGGCTATCCATGACTTTAGCAATACGTTCCTGTAGAATCTCAGCTTCCTGAACTTGTAGGTGACGACCAGCGCCACTTGTATAGTCAGCGCCTTCAGCATTCATAACAGCACCTTCACGGTTGTTCTTGAATGCCCTACGGCTAGCTTGCTTCTGTGATAGGGAGTTACCTTTGAAATCAGCTAGAGCTAACGCCTGGGCGTTCTCTGCAGCATCATTCTTAAAGTGTGCCCTAAGAGCAGCAGTGTGTGCCTTTGAAGCCATTAGCTCAGTAGGTGTACCAAACTCTAAATCAATGTTACTGTCGTTCTTAGCTGTAGGACGTTTAACAGTCTTGTTAGCTCTGCGCATTAAACCAGTAAGAGATAGAGCTTTACCTACAGGAGAAACAAACTCAGAGGCAGTAAGTCTACCTTGTTGGAACAGGCTTGCTTGACGTTCGCCACCCAGCATCTTGACTTGAACAGCAGTACCTTGCTTACGTAACCAATCAGAATAGCTTTTAACTTTTGAAGGTTCACCAGTAAGCTGTGCAGCACTTGTGTTCTGAAGATTTCTAGGCTTAATGTTCTTAGACTTTAGCTTTAGAAGTTCTTCTTTGTCCTTAACAACTGGCACCATAGTAGAGCGACATTGCCAGTGTAACGGGGGCTGATAACGCTTGTCATCAACACTATAAACTTGACCATTGTGGAAAGAACAAATAGGACTAGTACGACCATCTAGGATAGCTGTAAACATGTAGCCCTTGAGGACTTCCTTGTTAGCTTCCATGACTTGATTCATAGCATCTGTTTGTGTTCGAGTAATAGAAGTACGAGCTAGAGACTTAGCTTGATGCTCTGTTATCTTCGTAGTCTTCATTACGTCTTTTATAATTTCGTCATTGGTTAGACCTTTAGCAAGGCCACCTTTAACTTTAGTTTGAATACGTACCAGCTCACCAGAAGCAATGTTAGACAAGTTACCATTGATTGTACGGGTGCCTTTAATGTTAGGACCAGTAATCTCAGAGAGAACCGACTTAGTTGATGGTTTTTGGGTACGATAGAATTTCTTAATTTCAGCATCAAGGTTATTCTTGTGGAATACCTTCTGTGCTGTGGAGAAGCCCGTTAGACTCTTCGTCAACGAGTTTTTCATTTCTTTACCGAAACGAGTAACCTCTGGCTTGACGTTGGCTCGGATGTTCTCCTTCAGGATACCTTTAAGGTTGGTCCTGTGTTTCTTAATAATAGCTCTTTGGGCTTTTTGTTGCCCGTTTTCATATAACCTAACATCGCCAGAATGGTCAATGATGCGGTCAAAAATCTTTTCGTTAATAGACATCAGTCTCTCCATTACTATACTTCGTGGATATGTGGGAAGGCACCCCCGCCGAAGCGGGAGTCCTTTTTATTTGGTAGCCAATCGGAGACTTGAACTCCTTCTACTCGTGCCATGACGCCTGAGATGGCGGTGAGTAGCTACGAACCTGCTTTGGCTATTCTTCCTCTAAGTTGACTTGGTCATCTGAGAGTTCAGGGTTAGCCACTAACGGGTCAGTCTGAATCGCTTGAATAGCTTCTTCATCGTTATAGTCAGCAGGTAAGAAGTCGTTGAACTTAGCAATAGTGACAAAGGTCTCACGGGAAATAATACCGCTCTGATACCATTCAGCGACAAGACGCATAGAGCCTTCTCCGCCAACTGTAGCAGCAAAGTCTGAAGACAGGGTAAACTCAATGTCGTTACCTGTAAACTCTGCGTCATACTTCCAGTTCAACATGAAAGCGATTACCTCTTGCATAGTGCCGGAAATCTTAGCGTTCAATGTACCCAGTTGAGCTGTCTGAGAAGCGTTACGAATCTCTAGAGCAACACCTGAAGCGGCTTGTTCTGGAGACAACATACGGATACCCATCTTAGCCATTTCTGCGACTGTAGCTTCAATAGCACGGTCCATGTCTGCCAAAGCACCAGTAGGTGTTTCTAGAACAGTAATAGACTCATCTTTGCGAACACGAAGCCAAGTACCGAGACCAGCGTTAACTAGCTCTTCAAACTCTTCATCTGTCATGTCAGACTGAACAACAGGTGTATAAGTAGCAGCACCCATTAGCAGGTGGTTACGACGAGATACTTTGTTGTATAGTGCTACTTCACGGTCAATGAGTGGCATAAGTACAGGCTCAATAGGGTCGAGCTGACCATTCAAAGGCCAGGCTGGAATACGAGTCAACCGCTCACCAAACTTCATTGGGTAAACAGTGTCATAGAGCTTGAAACCACCATCAGCAGAATCTTCATACTCTTGTGAGATAGTACCGTTAAGAGCTTCTACTTCGTGTGAACCGTGGGCCTTGCGGTAGTAGTCAAGAACCAACAAACCTTGTTCATCAAGGTAGTGGTCACAAACAGTATCTACGTAGCTAGGGTGCCAAGGGTTGTCTTGAGTGTATTCTTCAGTTATAAAACGAGTAACCCAACGACTCAGTGACTTAACACGAGTTACAGGGTGAGTCTTCACTTGTACGTTAATAACATTCTCAGCCTTCATCAAAACAGGATAAGGAGAGATAGTGTCACGTTCTTCTGGTGCCATCATCTCTAATTCATCATCTGAGACTGTTGGACGGTCAATGTAGACCCAAGCACGAGAAGTTTGTAGTTCTTCCCAGATAGCAGCATCCAAGAAGTTGAACATAGATGAACCATCTAGTGTCATATCTTTCGTCAACCAATCATAAGCATCTTGACCTAACATATCAGGTAGTTCAAGTTGTGATGGTTTGCGTAGTAAAGCACTAATCAACACACGAGCATACTGGGTTGTTAGACCTGGTAGTTCTGCTTCTGACTTGTAGAAGTCATACTGTTGTTGTGACATACTAGGGGAGAAAGGCAATAGCAAGTTAGAGTAATCAGTCTCTATAAACTCATCATGTGCCTTGGCATGGGCTTCGCCTTGTAGAACAGAACGAGCCTTCTTCCATAGTGGTTTTAGTGACATGTAGGAAGCACTAGGTGTTTCGACACCACGCTTCTGGGTATTAGCAGCTGTTTTAACTAGCGACATATGTTTCACCTCATTAAGTAGTTAATCAGGCATTATGCCTTTATGTTGTTGTTGTATAGTTATTATATTAAAACATACCCAATAACAAAGGTGTCTTAAGATATACTTAAATATAATTATAGTTATATTATAGGGAGACTGGGGTCATTATTCCGCCCTATTATTTTTGATAAAAGGAAGGTAAGCCTGCCAGGTAATCCTAGCAGACTTTCTTGATTCGAGGACTGTCAGACTTGAGAGCCTGTCCTCTTATTATCATTATTCCGCCCTATTTATTATTTCTTTGGAATCTCAAAGTGAGGGCCATCAATAAATGGAGTTCTTCCTTGTTTTCTTCGAGTTGCTACATAATCATGGTTAGCTTCTTTAGCGTCCATGTCATTGAGCAAATGAGTCCAAGCTGCACCCCAGCGGATAGGTACATCTAGCTCACGAGCGGCTTCTGCAAAGGCTTGAGCGATTACAACATAGTGTTTAATCTCCCAGCTTACTTTACCGTCTACATAAGCAATAACGTCTACAGCCATGCCGTCTTGATGACGAGAGTGACGTGCCTGTGTCTTACCTGTAGCTAGAAGCTGATTCTGCTCATGCTGAGTACGAAGACCACAAGTAATGCCGAAGTCAATCGGGCTGTACTTTAGAGCCAAGCGAGCTACTGCTACAAGGTTCTCGTCTACATCGACAAGTTTAACCTCAGAGCGATTCCCAAACTTCCAGTCATAGGTTTTGACCGGGGTAATACCTTTAAGGTAGCTTGGGGCTGTATCGTTTTTACTGAACATAGAAGTCAGTTTATCCTGTAACTTTGTAAACTTCATTTTATTGTTTCCACTTATCCACCATCTTCTCACCAGAGCGACCTACGATATAACCACCAACACCAATCTGTAGAAGGTTCCACAGTTCAGAAGGGAGGTCGATAGAGAAAGTCTCTGCCATAAATAAACCCATTACAGGGAAGATAAGGTAGTTCATTGCAACGATGGCAATAATAACCATCATCAGTAAAGGACGCCAAGTAGCAGTCAACCAGTGACCAGACTTAGCTTCTTCTAGTACAATCTTACCACGTAGTGATTCAAGACTGTCTGTGTGTTCTAGTAGAGCTAGTTTAATTTCTTTCTCTACATCCATGCTCTTGTCACCGTCAGGGATAAGGCGTTTAACCAAATCTCCAACAATGGGAGCAAGCACTGTTATTAGTGCGCCCATGTTGTTTCTCCTATGTTTATTACTTATGATAATGCTTCTAACTTATTCCGAATAGCAAGCAAGAGTTCACCGTCTTCTGGCCCAGAGTAAGCGCCGTTGAGCACCAAAGAGTAGTCTCCTACATTCTGGAAAAGGTCTTCTGCGAGTTCTTCAAACACTTTAAATGAAACGTTGGTAATATTTGTCTCATGGTTAGAACTCATATTTTTTACACGAATAATCTTGTTGGTTAAATCCATTAATTTTTCCTTTAGTTAGGCGTAACGCCATACGTTCAACTGCCAGTCCACGTCTACAATTGGAGTGAATTTAATGCCCTCTCTCAGGTTTCCTGCTAAAGTACCTCGCTCATTTCTAGTAGCGGTGCTCTGGCTAGTCGAGACAAATTGCCACAGGTTAGCACTTAGCTTTAGCACAATGTGGTTTCGAGCAACCCCTGCAGTTAAAAAAGTCGAATAGACGTATGGGTAATTATAAAAATCACTATTGACGTCTATCTGGAGGGGTGTGGAGAGTGGCATTGCGGCTCCGTTGTAGGAAGCCACAAAGTTAGCCTGCTGTACTTCTGTTAGAGAAGCTCTTAGCTGGACTACGTCTTTATCAGGGTCGAGGGTTGTACTTAAAGCAATTCTAACTTCTGGGTCGCAGTAGCTTGTCCAAACTTTCTGAGTTTGCCCAGTAGGTTGGTTTGGAACCCTAACGTTTGTACCACTTTGAGTGTAGCGTAGATACATTAACCTGTCGTCACCGTTAAATTTAGTAGTACCAACAGCGTTTGTTATTTCAACTTGGTTTGCGGTTACTTTAAGGGTCATGGCGTTACCGCCAAATCAACAGCTACGGGGTTGCCGTATAGTGTTATCCGAGGGGTACTACTCGACCAAGGGACAACCTCAGTGCCTATTTTTGACAGTATTTTACTACGTCGGTCAACCCCGTAATTTATTGAACCACCATCAACTTGGTCGTGCCAACTGTAGCTTGAGCTTCGTATGTCGGGAAAGTTTACTCGAAAAGTTTGACCTGAACCAACTACCTGTGCTAAATCAGAAGAGTCTATGGTATACCCCGCTAGACAACCCATAGTATAGTTACTGCCTGTAACCATGTAAGTGAATGCTTCAAGACCAAAGTACACACCAATAGTATCACTAGTCTCATCTGACTGCGCTGTGAAACTATGTCTACTTGAGCCATTAGTAGAGGCCCACATAACTGTGTAGCTAGCTTCACTATTCACATTCATATCTTGTATAGTATATTGATTCATTCCAATAGGGAAGGAGAGTACTAACTCTCGTCCCGCAGAAGGAACACGGTAAGGGCCATTTACAACCGCTTCTGGGGGTACGTAATCGAAGAAGTTAGTCCGTGTCAAAGTCCCATTGGGAATCCCTAAAGTCGAATTATAAAAATGACGATAAAAGACAGTAGAAATACCTCGAAAGGTAGGTTGCTGACAAAACTTCATGCACCCCGAAGGGTCAAACCCCAATGCGTTAGGGACAGTGTGAGTTCCTGTGTAAGTGGCACTGTTCAGATTTATTAAAGGTGTGCTACGGTTTTGTCTTCGATAGCCAGCAAATTTGAAATTCCCTGACGTCGTTGTTTTTAAGTATTTGTCGTTGGAGTCAAAGGTGACATCCCCGTTACTATTTCTTGTTCTAATTCTGTTAGACTCAATTTGAATTCTATTAACCAAGGATATACACCTTTACTGTAACTGTTGTTGCGGGCATGTCTGTAGTGGAGGCCATCCCAATAGATGTCAGCTGTATTAAACTGCCGCTGTTGCTTGCATAAATTTGTCTATTCCAATCAGTTCCACTCGCCACAACCACTGAGTCAGGGGAGACTTCAGAGTTATACTCCAACAGAAGGGCCACAGGGTTAATGACCGATGAGGTTCCAAGGGTTGCTGATTGAACTTTGGGAGTAGCAATAGCAATGTTGTAGGTGTTGCAGGTGCCACCATCAATGGTGTTTACATTCCTGACATAACTGGGGAAAGTTACACTGCCCGATATTTCATCTTGAATATCCAAATAGTTTAACGCTGAGTGGAATCGAATCTTATCTAAATTTGAGTTCGGGTTGGCACAGAGGGTTTCTAACGCAGCACCTGAAACGGAACTGTCAACAATCATCAGATTTCCAGAGGAGCCGCTTGTGTATAGTGTTCTAGTTACCATAGCTATAGTACCTCACATTGTTGTAATTGTTTAGGTAGGTGGCGCTACGACGAGTGGACAACTCACCTCTGTGATGACAAAGAATGAAATCCAAACTCTCAAAGACGCATATGTGGGTTGCCCCGTTGTTGTCTTCGTAAGTAGCGATTGAGTGTTGTTGAGGGTTATCAATAGAGACAAACCCCCAGTCCACTAGCTTAGAAACTTGGTAGCCATAGGTGTACCCATCTAAGTATTCTCTGAAGGTAAGAGCGAGCAAGGTTTGCTCAAGAGTAGAGTTGTAGACCCCATCTAGATAGCGAGAGCAAAGCAAGACGCAATCATTGCGCCTCACCTTGTAAACCTTTCCGAGAAGGTTGTTCGGAGAGGGTATGATTTGAACTTTACGCTCAAACTTATTTAAGTAAATAACACCCTCCCCTAATACGTTTGAGAGCGTGTATTCACCATCATCTTGTAGCAACAATTCCCCGTCAAACACTGTAAACTTTGTGTTCAATGGGAGTGCGCTTAATTCTTGGTAGTTATGCACTGTGTACTCCTTACGTACTGATTGTGATGGTTTTGTTGTTGAGGTTGATAACAAAGTTACCATCTGCGCTAGACAGAGTCCCTGCAGTCATCGCTCCAATGTTACTTGATATAGCAGACACCGTGGTCACATCTATCTTGTTAGCGGTCACAGTTCCGTTTACCAACAAGTCACCGTCTAAGAAGTCTGCCTGTTGTATCCAACCACTGTTGGCCGCATTTCTCAGGTAAGCGACAGCTTCATCGTTAGTATTAACCACGATGAACCTATCCGCAGCTGTGGTAGAAAGACCAGTTGCTGTAGCAAAGAATGCGTTCAATGTGCTTGTAGGCAAGCCAGATACAGAAGTACTCGTGCCTGTCTCATAACGCCACCAACCAGGCCCCCGAACACCCGCTACACCGTCAGCGCCATCAGCACCCGTAGAGCCATCTGCACCTGGGGGTCCAATAAACTCTGAAAATGTTAAATTAGAGCGAATAGGCAGGACAGGCCTGTCGCCATCATACTCGTAGTAACCAACAAAAGTATTTGAGTTTAAGTTATAGCTTTGGTTATTGGTTGCTGTATCCCCAGTATCTGCATAGATAACTGCTACTTTACCAACTGTCTTGAGTTGAATAGAGTGGTCTTCAACCAACAAACGATTAGAGAGAGTTCCAACGGGCGACCTTGAACGTATAGAAAAATCATAAGTGCCTGTTTGGAGGCCCACGATATCAAAGGTAGTTGCACGGGTAACTCCAAGAGTTTGCCATGTAGCTTTGTTATCGTTTGAAATCTCAACGAGGTACTCTGTAGCAGAGATATCATCAGCAGCGGTCCAAGCAAGTCGACCCGCGCCTGTACCAAAGTTATCTACTGTGTTTGGATTAAAAGTACCCGAGGTAGGGGCAGCTAAACCAAAATCAAAGACAGGAGGAACTGCATAAGCAATATCGTCTGAAACATTCCACGCTAAACTATTGTGGTCAAATCGATATACCGTCAGGTCTACTGTAAAATCACTTTTAACAGCGATAGTCTCTACTCGATAGACATCCGATTCGATATTACCAACATCGGACTGCAAGTTAATAAAGTCACCCGGCTCAAGATTCAAACCTTTCTTAGATACTGTTAGGTTTACAGTAAAGATTGAACGAGCCTTACGGACTCTTTGTTCAGCCATCGCCAAAGCGTGATAAGGGTCAGTAACACCATCCGAGTTAAAGTCCGCTTGGAAAGGTTGGTGATTGTCTTCTGCTAGGTATATGTTATGCACTGAACCATGAGACGGTGGCCAAGTCATCGTGTCTTCTTTAAAATCTTCGTGTTCATTCATAAAGCTGACAGTAGCTTGGTTTAAACGGCTTGAAGCATCAGGCCAAGAAATTTCGATATTGTCTCTTATGATATCGTCATCAGTGAAATAATGAGAAGGACTAACTAAAGCATTCAGCTCAGAATCATTAGAAGGATACTCTACGAGAAGCTTATACTTACCTTCCGAAGACCAAGTAAGCTCTGCCAACCCCATTGTACCCATAATACGCTCAATGTTATCACGAACAGTATCACTAGTGTCTAGCGCGATGTTACATTCATATAAAGGTAACGGACGAGTAGCTGTTAGGTTGGTCGCGACCCACTTAGTTTTATCCCAATACCAGTACTGGTCTGATGAAGTAGTGTACCAAAGCTCATTCTCATAAGTGTGCTCTTCCAAGTTAGTTGGACGAGAACCTAAGTCGGCAACAGTATGTACTGTCTTTTGTCCGTTAACTTTTCCGCTTACTGAAAGGTTTGTTGCGACAATCGTATCACAAACGTTAGCTGCGTTATAGAAAGACTCAAGGTCAATACCATCTGCCGCAAGCCCACGGCCAAAGTCAGCATTTGTAAGATAGTCAAGTAAGCAAAGAGCAGGGTTGTTGGAGTAGATATAGTCGTTTCTTAAAGTATAAACACCTGTAGTCTTTTTAATCCAACGGACCTTGCGACCTTTTACAAGAAACTCCATTGAAGGGACACCGTTGTAGTTATAATCGTCACGGTCTAGTTGGAAGGTTGCAGCCGCGTGAGCAGTACCAGTAAAGGTGTTAGTAGTAGGGAAGGCGTTAGAACTAGAGATGGCATCTGCAGAACCACCAGAACTGTGCGTACGGATAAGGTGCTTAAACTTTTCAACATTAGAGTTGTAATTGGTTCCGTTTACCTTTACCCACTGGACCCCTTCAATACCTCCAGCGCACAAGGCATATTCAACGTTTAGAAATTCGTTCTTAGAGCCGCTCTTAGAGGTGTTAGTGAACCCTTCAGAAAAGGTCTTGTCAGAGTTGTCAGACGCAGTAACAAAGCTATCTTGCACTTGGTGACCTGTTGCGACACCCCCTAGCGCTGTTTTGCCGTAAACAACAGGGAGGCTAGTAGCAGTTCCCGCAACAGTAATACTGAAGCCCTTACGCTTGTCCGCTTCCTTTTTCATCTTGTTTTGTTGTGAAATTTGATATGCCGTAGAGGCAATAAACATAAATACTTGAAATACGACACCCATTATACTTTACCCCACTTCACTGAAACTGATTTGTCTTGGAATATTTCATCAAAAGAAGTATCTGACGGGTTCTTTTGTTTCATACTATCCCTAGAAGTAATAGAGGAGCGTACCATGTCAAGGTCAGACATAGGAGAAGTTCCTTCTATAACAGCCAGTTTCTGTTCGAAGTCATTCGTCAGGGCTGGCCTGTCTACAAACCCTTTATAAACAGATAGTACATCATCTGTGCCAAGTAAAGGGTCTCCATTGACATCTAGGAGAGAAACAAACACACTAATAGGTTTACCAATAACATTTGCCCTAAATTCGTCACCCATTGTATTCAGAACCTCAGAGATAACCACTCTGTAGGACTCTCTGTCTACAACAGAAGAAAGCTTTGGGGGGTCAAACTCATAAAGACCACCGTCGGCAAGATAAGTATCCCCATCAAAAAATAGGTCCCTATGGTAGGATGTAAAGTAATAGTTATTAACAAACTCCAATTTGATTAGAAAAGCAAACCTAATAAGGTCGCTGTCTATAACTTGTTGAGCCGCAGCTGAAAATTGTCTCATTATAATGCCTCTATAACTGAGATGGTCCCTGCATTTGAGAGAACGCCATCTGTAAAAGTGATACCTGTGTGGTTGTTAATATCTCTGTAAAACGAAAATGTAGCAAGTTCTCTACACCGAATAGTGTGAGAGTTAGTTACATCCTTACGAAGTTTAGGGTAGAAACTTAACATAGATGTGCCAGATAGGGTTACATCACTAGTTGTGATATAAATCTTATCGTGGTTAGAGAACTTAAAGAAGGAACCCTTTGGAAGTAACCCAACGTTATTACCTGCGGCAATAGGCATTGTGGTAGCCCCAGCAGAAACGGGAGCTACTAAAGAAAAGCTCGAACTACTAATCGTTTTCTTAGCGGCTACTTCAGGAAGCTGTGGCATAATCATTGTCTGTACAGTGTGATTATCAGCTACGGAGCCTAGAAAGATATCCACTTGGGTTTCTGGAGTTCCTATTGTGTTGAAACTCAACTCCCAACGCTGAACATTCTGGGTTGCACGTTGTTTCTTTAGAGACACTGTATCTACTTCAAACATAGGCTCGTTTGAGGTAATAGTGAAAGGCGCTAAAATTTGTGCACCGTTAAAATAATATACTGACATAGTTAGCTCCTAATAGGTCTGGCAAGCACTAACAAGTGCCGCTCTAAAAATCTGGTTTGACGTGTTCTCTCAATACCAGAGTTGTTTTCATTTGTTGAGACCCAAAAATCTCCATCACTTATCATAGCACCATCCTCGAAGGCTATATCGCCTAACAGGGGTTGCTTGCTTTTAATTACTTGGTACCCACAGTATTCCATATACGTAGGTAGTGTATAGCCTTTTTTCCACAAAGCCCGTACAAATTCTTCAGTAGTGTTCCAGTTAAACTTAACGAAGTCTCTAGCTTTTGACTCGCCTCTGAGTTCTAAGTCATACTCAGCAAGCAAAGCGAAACAGTCATTAATGTTTCTGGTGTAATTCTCACAACGTTCAGTTATAGAGTCTATTGTCCAAGAAGCTCGTTGTAGTGCTTCTGACATCTCTTTCTCAGTATAATACATTCTCTCTCCTACAGAGTGCCACAGAGAGAGCAGGTACGACCCCCCCGATGGTGGGAACCATCAAGAGAGCCTACTTGTCTTCTAAGTGTCTTACATTTGTTCTTCGATGAACAACCGTACTAGGTCAGCAACAATGTCACTGCGTACGATGTCTTCTACACCGAATTGGATAACTGGTAACTCAATACCAGCATTATTTACTTTCCTAGCAAACTTAACAAGGTCATCCCCATTACGCACATCAGATTGTGCCGGGTCTCCCATTAGTACTAGTTTAGTATTCTCACCAATACGGGTTGTAATGGCTTTAATTTCGTCCATGTTAAGGTTCTGAGCTTCATCTACTAGAACAAGAGCATCCTCGTAAGAACGTCCTCGAATAGTTTCGATAGGTTGAATCTCAATCTCACCTTTACTTAGCATGTACTCATATTTACCCTTACCGAAAGCCTTTGATAAGACTTCTAGCATAGGCATTAACCAAGGTGTCATCTTCTCTTCAACAGTTCCTGGGAAGTGTCCTAAGGACTTTCCGGTAGGAACGTTTGCACGAGTTAACACAATTTTCTTATACTTACCCTTCATAAATAGTTGGGCTACAGTTCCTGCACTACAATAAGTCTTTCCTGTCCCTGCACACCCCATAGTTACCGTGATAGCACACTCTTTGATTGCGTTAATCAAATCATCTTGCTTTTCATTCTTTGGTAAGATATGGAAGTTACGTGTAGGGAAGCGATGAACGTTGTTCTTACGCCCATGTTCGTCACGCATATACTTAGGCATACGTGCGTTTTTCTTTGCGGAATAGCTTGATTGTTTCTTGGACATAAATAAGATTTCCTTATAAGGTTGTGTAGGGGTTATTCTTAAGAAACTTGAGGGTGTACCATAAGGTATCCATATGGGAAGTTCCTTGTGTTGTTATGCTCACACAGGGGTTAGGGTTATACTCAGTAGTTAATTGCGTCTAGAGATTGTGAAGAAGAGGATAGGCAGGACACGAGCAAACGCACCCCACTTACCCACCCCCCGAATACCTATAGCCTTATTATACAGGTTCCGGAGGGGTTTGTCAAGAGGTTTCTTTATACTGCATCAAGTATTGTCAGTGTGCCAGCATCAACCTGCCGCAATATCTCTGCGTAGTGGCGGTTGGCTGGGTCTAGGGGGACAGACAACTCTTGGCCGTCGATGGTGGCTTTGATGGAAGAGTTGTTACCATACATATCGACCGTATACGTTGCTGCTGTGATGTTCATATCATTCATAATTATAACTCCGCATCGAAATCAAGGTAAGCAGACGCATCATTATTTGCTATCAAAGCGGTAGGCTTACCTACTGTTTGCCCTGTTGCTGTTGCGCAATTCACAAAAGCTGCCCTGAAAGTGCTGGCATTAGTATCATAAATAAAAGATGAAACAGTTCCTGCAAAGCTATTAAACCCCCAAGTACCGCCAGACGATAATGAAGCCCTTGCTCTCATGTCTACAGGGTGAAAGATGTAAGCAGTTATTTGGTTGGCGGTGGTGACATAGCCCATACCTGCCAGCGAGTAAGGGCCAATCTTGCCGTAACGCACAAAGTACCTCTGACACCTCGCCAACTCATCCCCATAGCTGCGATGCTCGAATGGGGTGGCGGTGTCGCCTACTTCGAGTTGGACGCCTGTGATTTGCCATGTATTACCTGTTGTGCCGACCCATGTATTTTCTTGTTGTCCAAAAATAGCGCCATTACCCCAGGCAGTACTATCTAATCCCGTATAATTTGCACCTGCACACATGCTCCAACGTAATCTAAATCCTCTACCATTATCCTTGGCAAAGTTTGTAGCGGTGTTGCCAGGAAAAGTAAGAGTTTTGTACTCCCATGTGTTTGCAGCATTTACAGTATAGCTTTTTGTATAAGAGCCACCCGCATCTTCGTGTTGAAGTCTAAAGCCGAAAGTTTGCGCTACGCTGCACTTTACCCAAAAAGATAAAGTAATATCTTTAGCACTAGATGACCCATAGCCTAGGTGTTGTAAATCTTGAGCTTCAATGAAATAATCTACGTTTTGTAGCTCATCTGCATCAACCGCGGCATCTGCCGTCGTAACTTCGTACTTTAAGGAGCTAGCAAAACCACTGGGCGCATCTGAAGACTGGGTGGCAGTGTATCTAGCTGGTGGGTTCGCACTGTCGGAAAAACGCCATCTATCCAAGGTATAAGTTGGGGCTGTGCCTAGGTCCGTAAAACTCGTCCCACGCTGTGCCACCTGCATAGCGCCATTGATAATCAGGTTGCGGTTCGACAAGGCCCCGTCGTTGTAGACGTTACCTAAGTCTGCTAATCCTCTTGCCTTACTCATAGCTTATACCTCCTGAGAAGCTAGGTGAGCCGCGTAAGCAGCCTTAACCTCTGTTGTGTGTACTGCATTACAGATAGCTTGTAGTTCAGTGCTTTCGCCTGTGATGTCTGCATCTGGTGCAATGACACGACGTGAAAAGCTACGGCTAATCTCTGTGCCGTTGTCGTAGATAACTCGTGCAGTGCGAACTTGTACGTGCTTGTACTCGCCTACTACTTCGATTTTATCGTCTAGTGTTGATTCTGTTAGTGCCATCGGTTTATCTCCTTTGATGGTGTGTGGACTGACTACCCTGTAATCCAACAGGGGTGGTTATGAAGTTCTGTAAGTTGCACTCAGAATAATGCGACTAGCAGATACCTGTGCGTAAGATAGGTTCCCACCAGAAGCAGAAGCCCTAACACTCAAACCAGTAGTTCCTAAATATACTTTTGCATCAGTAAAAGCAGTGGTCTGATAGTTAAAACTTCCTGTACCGTAGGCATCGGCAGTTCCAAAAGGCAAAGACACTGCAAGTTCTGCCGTACTGGATGTAGTCGCAACGCTAAAGTCCACGTTTATAAAGACAAGCCTTCCAACCTTAGTGTAGTTTGCATAGTTGATGGTTAGACCCACGGCAGAAGTAGGCGTCCAAGTCCCCTCCTCATAATCTTCCAGCTTATTAGCCGAACCAGTGCCGCCGAGGTAGACACCGCCTGAGAGGTAGAGGTCTTTGAAGCGTCCGCCTGCACTTCCTAGACCTATATTCCCGTTACTAATTGCATTTGTAGAAGTATTCCAAGGTCTGATTTGATTGTTAGACGCATCAAATCTTACACCTGTGTCACCTGTTCCAACAAAAACCGCGGATGCCTTACTCCCAATACTCCCCACAGCTACGCCGTCTTTGTGGAGGTCAAGGATGTTACCATCACTCGTAGTGCGGTTAGCAACTAGAGGTGCAGCACCGCTGTCGGTAACTGTAGTAGTCCCTGTAAACGTCTGGTCTAGTACTGCAAAGGTCTCATAAGAGATGACCTCAACAACATCAGATACAGCTGCACCTACTGTAAGAACTACATCAGAACCGTTAGTTGCCGTGTAGTCAGTACCATCTAGGAGGTGAACACCGTTGAGGTATACGTCCAAGAAGTTAGGTGTGTAGCCGATAGTAGCAAAGGTAGTCTGAGATGCAGTAGCTGTGAAGCTCTGACGAGACTGGGTAGCCTGTGGTGTTGGTATATTACCGATATATCCTGCCATGTTACACAGCCTCCAATGCTGTTAGCCTTGCCTCAATAGATGCAAACCGTTGTTCGTTGTAAGCAGCTACGAAAGACAGTAGCTCCGGGTAACGTACACCCAAGCGTGTCTTAGAGACTGCACCCACTGGGGCCTCAGCTTCTGTATCGTAGGTGTCTGTGCGAGTGTAGGCTGCAACAGCTTCTACTGCCTCAGTTACTACAACACCGTCTTCGTCTACTACTTCAGCTACAGCTTCTACAGCAGGTACATCAACGTCCTGTTCCCACCAAGTACCTGAGATGAACATGGCGTAGTCACCAGCGTCTAAGCCTTCTGCTGTGAAAGCATCTTGCACATCTTGGGCAATGATACCTGAGTGCATACGTGCTGCTGCACCCTTCTCAGCTACTGAGTCCTTCCAACGGAAGTTCTTAAAGCCTGTAGAGAGTCTAGCAGCAACTAACATCTCAGTAGGGGTTAGGGATGCTATGTCTTGCTTCTCGTTACGGTCAGATGTTTGGATAGTGCCGTTGGTGGCGTAAATGTCATCAAAGCGGACAGAAGAAACACCCAAATCAACTATGTTGTCAGCGCTGCTGCCGTTTTCACAAGGAATGATTGCATGAGCGGAAGTTGTTGTTCCAGTAAGCCCTACGTCGCTTGAGGAGCCGCTAAACCCAATATACAAAACGGTACTACTGCCAGCGGAGCGAGACCCAATACTCCCCACCGTGGTGCCGTCTTTGCGGAACACTGCCATATCGCCATCGCTAGACAGTCTATTCAGGATAAGCTGTGATGCCCCAGACCTAGCAATAGACATGCTTGCACTAGGGCCGTATATGGTTACGCCTTGCGTAGTGTTGTCAGCAACCGTCTTACCCACAAGCAGGTTGCCGCTGTCGTCGATGCGCATGGCTTCTGAGTTGTTGGTAGCAAACGCCATGTAAGGCACACTACCGCCACTGTTCACAATGCGATTGTACCCAAACCCGCTGCGAGGCTGGAACACAATTTGCGAAAGGGCAGAGTTGCTACCGCCAGTTTGTTGCACAAACGCAGTTGCACCAGCGGAAAGCTGGCCATCTGTTGCAGAACCGTTATATGCAGTGACATCGCTTTTCTCAATGTGAAGCTGACTGTCTACGTCACTGGCACCAATGCCTACGTTTCCTAATTGGTCAATCCGCATGGATTCAGCGGCATCAGCACCCTCCACATGTGATTTTTTAGTGCGAAACAATAAGTTAGCGTCTGCACCTGTGCCTGAGCTTGCGACAGCTTCAATAATTGCGGCGTTGTTTGCACCATCACCACTTGGGTCGCTGTTATAGAAATTTAACCGCCCTAGAGTATCTCCTGCACTGTTTGTGGCATCTGAGCGAGTTAAAGTTATTTGCGGGCCAGTGGAAGAAGATAAATCAAGATTTGTTTTTGGCGAACTCGTCCCAATGCCCAAGCTCTCAGCACTCGCATCCCAGAAGAACTTTGCAGTGGTGCCTGTGTCCTCGTAGAAGCTGACGTCGCCTGTAGCACCGTCAAATGCTGCAAACTTTACGTTGTCTCTTCTGAGTAGTATGTCATTAGAGTTGCCACTTGTTGACCCGTACAGGCCAATATTTGCACCAGTAGCAGCGGCATTACCACCAGAAATAAACATGCTGTTATTGTCTACATCCCGTAGAATATTACCGCCCACAGTCAGCCCATCAGCCGTCACTGTGCCGTCTACGTTTAGAGAAGTGTCGAACTGACCTGCATCAGCTGTTAATGTTCCTGCCACATCCGCTGCAGTTGTGCTAAGAAGTACGGCCTTAGTACCGATGTAACCCGCCATTAGGTTTGCTCCAGAACACTTAGTATCACATCAGCAGAACTCGCTGTGTTTGATGTAATAACGACAGTGTCTGTCGCTTCAAGGATTATTTTCCCATCTAGAACACTCAAGCTTGACCCTGCAGGGATAAAAGCACCTTTGATTAAGTAAGCCCCCGCTAGTTGTACATCAACTACAATCTGGGATGTAGAAACGTTAGCGATGTTACAACCAATAATAACAGAGGTAGTGCCAGCACTTACGGTATAGGTAGTTACTGGAGAAGTTCCGACAGAAGCCGAAGTGTAGTTTTTAAATGTGTTAGCCATTGTTTTATCCTAATGCTATTGAGAGGGCGAGAGCAGATGCTTCCGCTGTTTCTAAGACAGTTTCTTTACTATCTCCATCTAAGGTAGCAGCGTCTACGTTGAGAGCATCTACAAAGGCTGTATCTACTCTTGCGTCAATATCTGTATTAGCCCTGGTTGTTGTGTAGTAAAGGTTAGTTACACCTTCACCGAGGGCGTCTGTGTTATGATTAGCTATTGAAGAGACAGTACCAGTTAGTGTAGCAGTGATTCCAACAAAGACAGGACTGTCCGTAGTAGCAACACCCTGATTCAAAGCTTTGATAGCTGTAATGTTTGTAAGCTCAGAGTCCATCAAGGCCCCTGCAGCGGTTACATTAACTGTATCTGTTACATCAGCTAAGGTTTCAATACCATCTAGCTTAGTACCGTCTGTAGCTACGTCACGCCCATCTACAGTACCATTAACAGTAATGTTCCCTGTAGCACCTAGTGAAGTGAAGTTACCAGCTGCTGGGTGTGTACCACCAATGATTAAGTTATCAACTATACCTCCAGCAATCCCTACATAACGTGTGTCACCAATAGCCTGTACTTCTGTTTCAAGAGAAGCAGTAGTAGCTTGGTTAGAGGCATTACCAATAAAGATATCACCGTCATCAAGGTTAGGTGTATCGTTGGCGCGACCAGCTCCAGTAACCATGATAGAGCCGTTGGAAGCGTGTACTTTGATTACTTTACCGATGTTCTGAATAAGGTTCCCCGAACCAGAAGGGGCAACATTTGTTAGACCACCTGTAGCACCAATGTAAAGTGTGTCACCCTCAGAGAAAGCTGAGGTATCAAAACCTTTAACAAAACCAGTAAGAACAAGGGTGCCCTCTGCTTCATATGCAAGTGTGCTTGTTAGAACCCCCACTGCTGGCATACTAGCTGCAGTATCTGCACGGGCCGCTTGGACTCTCATAGATTGTCCCGCTGTACCGCTTTGGTATACAGGGGTGCCAATAGTCAAGGTGCCTCCAGAAACATTCTTACAGGTTTCTGAGATAGAGGTTGCGCTTACAGTACCAATAGACCCTGCGTTTATAGTTTGGACTACACCCCCTGCTGCGTTAGAAACTTCAATAATTAAGTTATCATTAGCATCTAAGTAAGCATCGGAGAGTGAGTTACCAACAGGGCCTTGGGCACCTTGTCCACCTGTACGTGACAAAGACAGGTTAAGGTCTTGTACGACTGTGTTTATTAGAAATTCATTATTATTAACTGAT
>Ga0206126_10000622_pt1 | contig 46896 bp, 77 predicted proteins | sample Helgoland_Spring_5_FD_148621 | JGI IMG/M metagenome (GOLD analysis project Ga0206126, IMG submission 148621) | Pelagic subsurface seawater microbial communities from Kabeltonne, Helgoland, North Sea - Helgoland_Spring_Bloom_20160412_1 | ecosystem: Environmental > Aquatic > Marine > Epipelagic ...
ATAAAACGCTATAAGAAATGTTTGATTTGCGGTTTTAAGATTAACACTATCGAAATGGAGTTGAAGAATGAGTAAAGAGTATAAACCATATTACAGGACAGATAAGATGAAACAAGAAGAACTAAGAGTAGCTAAGTACATAAGTATTTTATTTTTTACTATGATAGGATTCTCGTTTATAGGATTTGCTTTCGTACTAGTTAAGGCAATGTTATATATGACTGGTCTATTCTTATGAACAACCAAGAAATACTAGATATGTGTAGAAGGTTAGCAAGTAAATACTACAACCATCAGGACTACGATGATATAGTTTCTGAAGGTGTAGTGTTGTGCTTAAAGATGAGGGCAGAAGGTATTACTGACCCACCTAAGTTGTATTATAGCGCACGTACAGCCATGTATGAATATGTAAATGTAGGTCTATCTAAACTTAGCTACCCAAAAGGTAGGTTTGGTCGTGAAGCGGCTGTTACAGACACTACAGTTTATGTAGACCCAGATGAAGCGCAAATACCTGCTGATGATCTATTTGGGTCGTATGAGCTAAAAGATTCTATAGAAGTATTAAAGAAACATCTTACACCTAGAGAGTGGAAGGTATTTTTATCTTTATATAATAACAACAACAGTTTAACAGATACATCTAAAGAACTTGGCATATCCACAAGGGGTCTAATAGATATAAGAAATCGTGTTCGTGACAAACTTGTAACATTTTGTGACTTCATCATTTAACCTAAAACGACATTATAGATAAATGCCTACTTAAGTATTAACGTAAGTTATAACTTAATAATATAATTACTAATAGAAAGAAACGTAAGTATGACTATAGTATATCAAGATATAATACATCAACCTTGTCCTTATGTGTCGTGTGGCTCTAGCAATGCGTTCTCATATAACACCAAAGGGTTTGGTAAGTGTCATTCTTGTGGAAGTGGTTATCCCTCAAGACAAGAGATGCACACTTGGGCAAAAGATAAATACCCGACAAAGAAAGAAAGTGACTATATGAACGTAACAGAGTTTACACCTAAGAAAATTGAAGACAGATCAGAAGGTGATTACACCCCCCTACGTGGGATTATGTTAGGTACAATGAAAGATTATAACGTACTAACGTATGACGATAGACAAGAGTACATATACCCCTCTGGGGGAATTAAGGTACGTAAGCTAGATGAGAAGGCTTTCTATGCTAAAGATGGTTTCAAAGGTGATGAACTATTCGGTATGAACCTATACCCTGCTGGTTGTAGTAAGATGGTTACAATAACAGAAGGTGAACTAGACGCTCTATCAGCTTCACAGATGCTTAAGAGCCAGTATACTAACCCTGTTGTGTCGTTGCCTTCAGCTACACCATCTAAGAAGCTATGGGAGAACTGTAAGGACTGGTTAGGTAGCTTTGAGAAGATCATACTGTCAGTAGATAATGACGAGGCAGGTAATGCTTTAGCTGATCGTATGGCTAGATTGTTTCCTAATAAGATCTATCGTATGCAACATGGTGAATATAAAGATGCCAATGATTTTTTACAGGCAGGTAAAGGTGCAGACTTTAAGAACCTATGGTGGAAGCCAGTCAAGCATACACCAGAGAACATTCTGAATACTGCTGACCAGTTCCTTAAGTTGTATGAGGATACACCAGAACACGTCTACTACCCTACAGGTATTGTAGCATTAGATGATAAGATCTTAGGTCTTATGCAAGGACACTTCACAGTGTTTAAAGCACCTACAGGTATAGGTAAGACTGAGCTTATGAGGTACATGGAATACAGTATGCTAAAGCAAGGTATACCTATTGCCGCATGGCACTTAGAGGAGACTAAATTAAGGTCACTACTAGGGCTTGTGTCGTATGAGGTAGGTGACAACCTGACAAGACGTGACCTGATAGAAGAGAAGGAAGCTGATAGCCTTGTGAGAGAAGCTATTGGTAACATAACTAAAGATGAGAACTTCTATCAATTCTACTTAGGTGATGGTCAAGGTACAGACGAACTAATAGATCAGATAAGATTCTTTAGTCAGGCTTGTGACTGTAAGTTTGTATTCTTTGAGCCTATACAAGACGTAGTTGTAGGTACATCAGAAGAAAGTAAAGAAGCTATGTTAGCTGACTTGTCTATCAGACTATCTAAGTTAGCGGCAGAGTTAAACGTAGGGATTGTAACCATTGCTCACACTAATGAGAATGGAGATCCTAAGTACTGTAAGATGATAGGTCAACGTGCATCTGTTATTATAGATCTACACAGAGATAAGGAAGCTGACAATATGGAAGAACGTAACACGACTTACCTAAAGGTAGAGAAGAATAGACCTTGTTCAGAAGAAGGACAAGCAGGTAAGTTAGCATTTAATCTAGACACATTTATGTTGAGGGAGATATTATAATGGTCAAAGCGAGAGAGTGGAGTGACGAAGAAAAACAGTGGATTACAGACAACTTATCTTATGTACCTGAGACTGGTGATCTTATTTGGAAAGGGTGTGCAAGTAGTACTAATAATAAAATAAGAGCCGCAGGTAGTGTGGCAGGTACACTTAGTAATGGATACTTAAATATTGCAAATTATTCTGTTAAAGGTGATAGGCATAATTATAGAGCGCACAGAATTGTTTGGTTTCTTAACTATGGAGAAGTACCTAGTATGCTAGATCACATAAACGGAAACAGGGTAGATAACAGGATAGAAAACTTGAGGCCTACTACAAACGCACTTAACTTAAAAAATCAAAAGCCAAGGAAGGGGTCAGCTTCAAAATATAAAGGTGTTTATATAAATAATTATGGAGTATATAGAGCTATGACATCTGTAAATGGTAAACAGTTTTACATAGGAGTGAGTAAAACTGAGAAAGAAGCCGCAGTGCTATATGATAAGTGGTTAGAAGAAAACCTAACCCCTCTTGAAAGGGAGTACGCAAAAACAAACAAAGAGTTAGGATTACTGTAATGCCAGTATTTGATATAGAAACAGATGGGTTCAACCCCACAAAGATACACGTAGTATCTTACACAAATGAAGAGGGTCAGATACAATCTACCTTTGACTATGAAGAGATGAGAACATTCTTTCTTAACGCTGACACACTTATAGGTCACAACATAGTTAGGTATGATATACCTGTAGTGGAAAAGATCCTAGACATAAAAGTAGACGCTAGGATTATAGATACACTACCTTTAGCTTGGTACATAAACCACCACCTACAGAAGCATGGACTAGCACAGTATGGTGAGATGTATGGTGTACCTAAACCTGAGATCAATGACTGGAAGAACTTAAGTCCAGAAGAATATCAATACAGGTGTGAAGAAGATGTAAGGATCAACGTAAGACTATGGCGTGACCTGAGTATAAAGCTAGACAAGCTATACCCCGACAGTGGAAATAGGGATAGACTTATTGACTACATGACATTCAAGATGGAATGTGCTAAAGAGCAAGAGTCCCTACAGTGGAAATTGGACGTAGGTAAAGCAGAAGATTATCTGGCTACATGGGAAAGCCTAAAGGCTGAGAAGACTGAATTACTTGCTGATGCTATGCCACGTAAGATTGTTACAGCAGTACGTAACAAACCTAAAGTTATGCACAAAAAGGATGGGTCGTTATCATCTAATGGAGAGAAGTGGGTAGCACTATGTAAAGAGCAGAAACAACCACAGTCTACACAATCTCTTACAGTTAAGGTAGGTGAAGAAAGAGCTAACCCTAACAGTACAGATCAAGTTAAGGACTGGTTATTCTCGTTAGGTTGGCAACCACGTACATATAAGTTCTTACGTGATAAGGTTACAGGCGACACTAGAAAGCTAGAACAAGTACGTAAGGATGCAGAGTTGTGTAGATCAGTAAAAGCACTAGCAGATAAAGAACCTGCTATAAACTTACTTGATGGTCTATCTGTATTGTCTCATCGTATAGGTGTTATCAAAGCTATGGTTAATGCACAAGTAGATGGATACGTACAGGCTAACATAGCAGGTCTAACTAATACTCTTAGGTTTAAACATGCCAAGCCTCTCGTTAACTTACCTGCTGTAGATAAGCCGTATGGTAAAGAGATAAGAGGTTGTTTGACTTGTCCAGATGGATATACATTATGTGGTGCTGATATGACCTCACTAGAGGATACAACTAAGCGTCACTACATGAAGCCATTAGACCCTGATTACGTAGAGGAGATGTCTAAGGAAGGCTTTGATCCACACTTAGACTTAGCTAAACACGCAGGTATAATTACACAAGAGGACATAGACAAACATAACAGTGGAGAGAGATCCCTGTCAGCCCTACGTAAGAACTATAAAGTAGTTAACTATAGTGCTACGTATGGTGTAGGATCTTCTACTTTGTCACGTAATACAGGCATGAGTAAAGAAGAGGCTACAGTATTGCTAGAAGCCTTCTGGTCACGTAATTGGTCAGTAGATAAGGTAGCTAATACAGCACGTACAAGAGACTTATTTGGGTCTATGTGGCTACTGAATCCTGTATCAAACTTCTGGTACAGCTTACGTAGTGACAAGGATAAGTTCTCTACATTAAATCAAGGAACAGGAGTATTTTGTTTTGACAGTTGGGTATCTTTATGTCGTCGCTACGGAATTAAAACCATCGGACAATTCCACGACGAAATCATCGCACTCGTACCAGAAGGTAACGAAGAGCAAACAAAAACTACAATGGAGCAAGCTATTGAAAACCTTAATCAAAAGTTAGAACTCAATGTACCATTAGGTGTAGATGCACAGTTCGGTAAGACCTACGCAGACATACACTAATTTATTTTTATTTCTACTTCACACTTTGTCTAAATAAGACATTATATATAAGTACCAACAGCCGAAAGGAACTCGACATGGCTAAATACACAATGGATATGATACTAGAATATGCGAAAGTATTTCCAGAAAATGCGGATATGGGAAGTGCAGATGGACCACGCGCCGCACAAGCAGTACACAGTCAAGGTGGGCAGTATATTACCAACGCTTACTTTACTGAAGAAGCACAGATAGGACACCTAGAGAAAGAGGGTTTAGACTTACATCCTATGAATAGTGATAGGATAAGACAAGGTAATGCAGACCTTGGTATAGGTAAGTACATGAAGATAAAACGTAAGATATCTGATGTAAAAAACTTTACTGATCGTAATGGAGAGCCTGTTACAATAGACTATGGTGGCGCACCTACAGTAGTAAACTTAACTGAAGGAAGAGAGAAGAAAAGACTATGGAGCTTCTCTGAGGATGGTGCTTTAGGTAATGGCACTAAAGCTAAAGTTCAGTTTGAGGTTTATGCTCAAGGTGCAGGTGTTCGTCTACTAAATGTAGGTGTAACAGATCACGTACCATATGAAGAAAACAATGCTATCACAGAAGATGATGAGCTATTTATTGTATAAGGAAAGACTATGAGAGTAAGTGTTAATGCGTACATGGAAAAAGATGATGATGGTTACAGCGGAAGCGTTGATATGAGTAGGGACGATATTACAGAAGCCCACGAGTTAGCTCAACTATTTGCTGAAGCCGCACATGCTTTTGGTTTCACCTATGTTAAGTCTGTAGGTTTCGAGTGCGAAGATGGTGAGATGATGTGGGGTGACACTTAAATGGATATGGGGAAGGTTCTAATCGATGGAGACATAATTGCTTATCGTGCGGCCTTCTCCACTGAACAGATGGGGTCACAAGACACAAGAGATAAAGTTGATGACCTCATAGAATTCATTTTAGATAGCACCGTATTATTTCCAGAGATAGGTTTAGATTATTCTGTGTACCTTACAGGTAAAGGTAACTTCAGAGATGATATAGCTAAGTCCTACCCCTACAAGGGAAATAGAAAAAGCGTTCAGAAACCTAGACACTTGCAGACCGCTAGAGATCACATGGAAAGCAAGTATCAAGCAATCATAAGTAAAGGAGAGGAAGCCGATGACCTCATTGCTAAAGAAGCCGCCAGACTAGATTACAAGGCTTGTGTAGCCTCTATAGATAAAGACATGCTACAGTTACCTTGTTGGCACTTTAACATAGTTAGAGGCGACTATCTAGAAGTAACCCCCTTCGGGGGAATTAAGTTCTTCTATACTCAGATACTAACAGGAGATACAGCAGACAATATAGTAGGTCTGTTTCGTGTTGGTCCAGTTAAGGCTAAGAAGATATTAGATGATGCAGAGACAGAAGAAGATCTCTGGGATTGTGTCGTTAAAGCCTACGATGGAAATGAAGATAGAGTAATAGAAAACGCTAGGCTGTTATGGCTTAGGAGAGAAGAGGAAGAGATATGGCAACCACCAAAAGTAAGATCCGACAACAAGCTATAAAGAATGGTTATCGTTCTGGGCTTGAGGATGTCATATCGAAAGACCTCAAGGACAGGGGTGTAGACTTTGGCTACGAGACAGTTAAGATAAACTGGAAGTTAGTAGAGAACAAGACTTACACCCCTGACTTTATACTACCCAATGGTATCATAATTGAATCAAAAGGAAGGTTCGTTCCAGACGATAGGAAGAAGCACCTTAAGGTTAGAGAACAAAACCCTGACCTTGACATAAGGTTTGTATTCAGCAACAGTAAGAATAAGATTCGTAAAGGATCTAAGACTACATATGCTATGTGGTGTGAGAAGAATAACTTTCTATATGCAGACAAAAGGATACCCGACGAATGGATCAAATAACTTATCATGTACACAGAGTAATCAGCGGACCATTTCAATGCCCAGAAGGTAATTGGTGGTTAACATGCAGTGTAGAAGATGTAGAAGCTAAGGAGATGTTTCAAGACGATATACCTTTTATTAACTTTGATGCCGCCTATAAATTCCAATCCTACTTTTTATCTACTATAGATCCTATAGTTATAAATATACCCCACGAAGGAAATGAATATGTCTAAAACAGCAGTTGTATTTAGTTGCGCTCATGCAGACCCTACTACAAGTAACGAAAGATTTGATTGGCTAGGAGAATTAATATATGATGTTAACCCCAACTATATTATCGACCTTGGTGATGGTGCTGATATGCGTTCTCTCAATAGTTTTGATACTAGGAGTCCTGAAGCTATTGTCAGTCAGAGCTATGAACAAGATATCGAGCATTACAATGAATCTATGGATAGGCTTAGACAAAAGCCCAGTCAACGAAAGTACAAAAGACCCAGATGGATTGGCTTCGAAGGCAACCACGAAAACAGGATTAAGAAGGCACTCAAAAGTGATCCCAGACTTGAGGGAGACAAATACGGGATATCCTTTGGGCATCTTCAAACAGACCACTGGTTCGACGACTACCACGAATACAGAAACTCAGGACCATCTATAGCTGTATATGATGGTGTGTCGTATGCTCACTTCTTCCAAGCAGGTAACTTCGGTTCTGCTGTGTCTGGATTACACCACGCTAATACTCTGTTAGGTCACAGATACACAAGCTCTACTTGTGGCCACAGTCATAAACGTGATCTAAAGTTTAAGGATGGAGCTAAAGCTATAGGACTTGTAGCAGGTTGCTTTAAGGGCGCTGAAGAAGGTTGGGCAGGTCAGTCTAATCTTGATTGGTGGAAGGGTGTAGTAATCAAACGTGAGATAGACAATGGTATGTATGAGCCAGAGTTTGTGTCGTTAAAGAGGTTAAAGGAGTTGTATGGGTAAACGTAGTGACTTTGAGAGAATACCCAGAGATTACTATCCAACACCTATAGAAGCTGTAGAGCCTCTTGTATACCACTTACCATATGCATTTGACTATGTAGAGCCTTGTGCTGGTGACGGACGCTTAATAAGGCACATAAATAAACTAACTCAAGGTACAGGAGAGTGTATATATGCTAGTGACATTGAGCCAAGACATACCGACATATTTACTTCTAATGCTCTTAATCTTGACTTTGGTGGGTATGGAGTAATGGACTATATGATAACCAACCCCCCATGGGACAGAAAGATATTACATCCACTAATAGATCATTGGTTAGGTATCTGTCCTACTTGGTTATTGTTTGATGCTGATTGGATGCACACTAAGCAGTCAGCTTTGTTTATGACTTATTGTTCTAAGGTTGTATCAATAGGTCGTGTTAAGTGGATAGAAGGTAGTAAGGGTGTAGGTAAGGACAACTGTTGTTGGTACTTGTTTGACGCTTATAAAGAAGATATGAAACCAACAGAATTTTATGGAAGAACAGTATGACAATAGGATTTAGAGAATACCAACAGAAAGCAGTTAGCTTTGCTATATACCCTGCAACGCATAAGGTTCTGTACCCTGCTTTAGGTTTATGTGGGGAGACAGGGGAAGTAGCTGAGAAGGTTAAGAAGCAAGTAAGAGATGGTGTGTTTAACCGACATGAGGTAGCGAAGGAATTAGGCGATGTACTGTGGTACTTATCTAACTTAGCTAATGACATAGGTTATAACTTAGATGAGATAGCTGACATAAATATTGAGAAGCTAACAAGCCGTAAGAATAGAGATAAGATAAAAGGATCAGGAGATAATAGATGAGGATACTAAGAGCGTTTGGTAGATGGTGGTATAGGTTTATCAATTACATGATTACATGGCAGATGCACAGAGATGCAGTCAAACATCTGAATAGGTTAACTGATAGAGAACTAAAAGATATAGGTCTTACTCGCGGCGACATAGATCGCATGATATGGTTTAAAGAAGATAGACAAGAAAGAGGCGGCAAGAAATGAGTGACAACTACTTACCAACAGACTACCAATCATTTATACACAAGTCACGTTATGCTCGTTGGTTAGAAGCAGAAGGCAGAAGAGAGTCTTGGGGAGAGACAGTAACTAGGTATATGGATAACTTAGTTAAGCCAGCTTTAGGAGATTACCCTAAGCAGATAGCAGAGATAGAAGAAGCTATACTAAACCTAGAAGTTTGCCCAAGTATGCGCGCCCTCATGACTGCTGGTCCAGCTATGGCTCGCGACAATACAGCAGGTTATAATTGCTCTTACTTAGCTGTAGATGATATTAAAGCCTTTGACGAAGCTATGTTTATATTGTTGTGTGGTACAGGTGTAGGGTTCTCTGTAGAGAGACAGTCTATACAAAAACTACCTGAGATACCTGAGTCTATGTTTAACAGTGATACTACTATTATTGTAAAAGACAGTAAAGAAGGTTGGGCTAAGTCTCTAAGACAACTCATAGCATTGTTGTATAGCGGAGAAGTACCTAAGTGGGATGTATCTAAGGTAAGACCAGCAGGTGCAAAGCTAAAGACCTTTGGTGGTAGAGCATCTGGACCAGCCCCTCTTATAGACCTATTTAACTTTGTTACTAAAGTATTTACAGAAGCTAAGGGACGTAGACTATCGTCTCTAGAGTGTCACGATATTATGTGTAAGATAGGTGAGGTAGTCGTAGTAGGTGGTGTACGTAGGTCTGCTATGATCTCATTATCTAATCTATCAGATGATCGTATGAGACATGCTAAGTCAGGTTCATGGTGGGATAACGATCCACAAAGAGCATTAGCTAACAACTCTGTATCTTATACCGAGAAGCCAGACAGTTTGTCGTTTATGCGTGAGTGGATGGCTCTAGTGGAAAGTGGGAGTGGTGAACGTGGTATCTTTAATCGTGAAGCATCTAAGAAGCAAGCGGCTAAGAATGGTAGACGAGATCCTAGCTTTGAGTTCGGGACGAATCCTTGCAGTGAGATAATTTTGAGGCCAGCACAATTCTGTAATTTAACAGAAGTAGTTATACGTGCTACAGATACTGTTGATGACTTAGAACGTAAGGTTAGAATAGCTACAATACTAGGTACTATACAATCATCGTTTACTAAGTTTCCATACCTACGTAAGATATGGCAAAAGAATACTGAAGAAGAAAGACTACTAGGTGTATCTATGACAGGTATCATGGACAATCCTATAATGACAACCGCAAATAAAGGATTGGAGAATACTCTTGGACACCTCAAACAGATCGCTGTCGATACTAATGCTACTTGGGCTAAACGCCTTGATATCCCTGTCAGTACTGCTATCAGCTGTGTTAAACCAAGCGGTACTGTCAGCCAACTGGTTAACTCTAGCAGTGGGATTCACGCTCGTCACTCAGCCTATTATATTCGCACTGTACGCGGAGACAACAAAGACCCGTTAACAAAGTTTATGATGGATCAAGGTATACCTAATGAGCCAGACGTAATGAAGCCAGAACAAACTACAGTGTTTAGCTTCCCTATGAAAGCTCCAGAGGGTGCAACAGTTACTGCCGATATGTCAGCCATACAACAACTAGAGATGTGGTTAGCTTATCAACGTAGTTGGTGTGAGCATAAGCCTAGTGTGACTATTAATGTTAAGAAAGACGAATGGTTTGAAGTAGGAGCATTTGTGTATAGACACTTTGATGAGATGTCAGGTGTGTCGTTCTTACCATTCAATGAACATACGTATCAACAAGCACCTTATCAAGACTGTGATGAGACAACTTATGAGATACTTCTAGATGTAATGCCCAAAGCTATTGATTGGTCTAAGCTATCAGAGTATGAACAAGAAGATAACACAGCAGGTAGCCAGACATTAGCTTGTTCTGGGGATAGCTGTGAGATTGTAGATCTCGTTTAATGTGGATAGTAATAACTAGAAACCAATGTAACTTCTGTGATGCCTCTTTACAACTACTAAGGGGTGTCGCAGGTAGTCAGGTAACAACATACAATGTCCAGTCTCCAAGCAGTAAGTGGCTGTTGACTTTAATGCGTAAGTCAGGCTATACTACAGTACCTCAAATATTTAAACCAGATGGCACTCACCTTGGGGGCTATACAGAACTAAGGGAACACCTAAACAAAAATGGCTAAGTGGAATTTAGATCAGAAACAACAAGAGATGGGTTTCGACCCAGTTAATAAACCTGCTCACTACAACCAAGAAGGTATTGAATGTATTGACTATATTAGACAAGTCTTAGGTACTGATGGTTTTATAGCCTACTGTCATGGGAACATGATTAAGTATCAACATAGGTATAGGTACAAAGCTAATCCTGTAGAGGATATGAAGAAAGCTGAATGGTATCTTAAGCGTATGAATGAAGCATTATCGGAGAAACATAAATGACAATAAACGAAGGAATACTGTTAGGTAATCTAGCTCTCTCTACCTACTTAGTGTGGATCATATCTAAGCTAAATCAAGATATAAAAACTCTATTCGAAGGTCTTGCAATTACGATGGATGCAGTAGGTGTTAAATAGCCCCTGAGAGGGAAATTAAGCGTTGTGTGACAGGGGTTAGAGCTTTCCATAGGGTAGCCTACCTGAGAGGGAATTAATAGGTTCACACCACAAGTATAGAATCAAAAAAGCCGTAGGCGTCCTTGAGTGGATACCTACGGCTTTTCTTTTGTTTACTCTTCAACCATGCTGAGAGCTTGTTCTAATGTTTCTTTGTTACGCCGTGACCATCCACGACCAAAGTGTTTGTAATCATCTAGTCCTTCATAGAAGCCTTGACGTACTGTATATACATAATCAATTATAAACTTGGGATCTTTCTCCATTATAAGACCTAACGTCTGTGGTCCTATAGCTCCATCTGCTGTAGCCCCAACTGCTCTTTGTATAGCTTTAGCAGGGCGACCAGAACCACTATTTACAGCCCAATCAAATGCACACCAGTCAACACCAGAAGGTAGCATGTCTCCTTTGACACGATCCCAGTAGTTCTTCTTATAGATAGGAGCTACATCATCTGGAGTTAAGTCTCTCATTTCTTGTTCAGTAGACTCTCTACCAATCCACTTGTCGTACACTCTCTTAGTGACTCCCAAATTAGTCATCCCACCTTTATCGTGGACGTTATTAACGTATCCACCTTCGTGATGTAATAACATTTCTAGGCACTTATCAAAGTTGTTCTTCATGTTTATTTCTTTCCAAAGTATTTGCTTACGCCACGCATACCAATACTAGCACTTACAATACCACCGAGGGAATATTGATACCAGCTTGGCATGTTAGATAAAGCGGCAAAACCATCCTGTACGATTTGATTACCCCAGTCTCCACAAAACGCTAGAATTAACGGAATCGAAAAGAGTAGAGTTATCCACTCGTCTTTCCACGAGTTCTCTGTAGCTTTCATAGCGGCAATATCCCAGTCGATCTCACCTGTAGCTATCTTCATCTTAGTTTCAGCTTCTGCTTTCTTTACAGCAGTCTTACCTTCGATCATAGTACCAGCTAAATTAGCTACCTGACCTATTAAGTTTAGTCCTAACATTATCCGTTATTACCTTTCACTTCTTTCTTGCTCATATTAGTAACGCCAAAGAATACGCCAACTATACCAGCAACTGATAGGAAGTAGATGGAAGCCATAGAACCTATAATAGAAGACGCTTGATCTAATCCTAATGCACTAGCTAATACGACACAAAAAGGATAAGCAAGCATACCTGTTAGACAGAACCATGCCATACGTCTTTGTGCATCTCTTTGTGCATCTTCATCATCTAGTCGTCTGCGTCTATCTTCTAGCTCAAGTGCTTCCCACTCTGATCTATCTATAGTGCCACTTCCATCTTTATCTACTTTATCAAATTCACTCATTCTTAAGAGTAGTCCATGCACCCCAAGCGATAGCTACACCTGCGGCAATATTGTCTATTGAGTTAGGTAATAGTATTACAATCACTCCAAGTCCACATAGAGCAACTCCGTCCCATGTAGTTCTTTCTTTTAGTCTATCTTTAATCCAATTCATATTAGTCTCCTAATCTGCTAAGGGGTTATCTAACGCCCTTTGTAATTTATCCATAAGTTTATCTTCGAGTTCTTTCATCGAGCCACTTTGTGATACTCTGACACGTTCTCTTTGGTTCTCAAACCTTACTTCAGCGTCATCTATCATATTACGTACTTTATCTTCTGTTTCACGTACCATGTCTTCTACACGATCCGTCTGTTTCTCTATACTAAGAATATCAGATCTAAGTCCATTCTTAATATCACGACTGTATTCTACAGACTCTTCTACCTTCTCAGATATACCAGTTACCTTTGCATCCATAATGTTCATCTGTAATTGGTATTCTTCTAGGTCGAGGCCAGCGACTGCTTCTATCTTCTGGTACAAAACAAAGCCACCGTATAGACCACCCACAATAGTAGATAGAAAAGCAAGTATAGCCATGATAGAACCAAATGATACCTTCATACCGCCTGTCTTAAACTCACGATCTGCAAGTCCATCTATGTTGTCTGCTATCTTAGTAGTATCCATTAGTTCTCAAACTCCATCTCACCACCAGAACTTTGTAGGTTCTTTAGTTGCTCTAGTTCATCTCGTAGTTTCTGTATCTCTAATCTACGTTGAGCTAACTCTATTTGGTATAGGTCGTCACAGTTTATACGAGCCTTTGGTTTATCTAAAGGTATAACAATTCTAGCGTACACGCCAATATCTTTACCCCTGCTATTTGTATCTAAACCTGATAGTACACCTGTTACACCGTACTCAAGATTTACACCCCCACCAACAGCATTACTACACCTCATACTCCCAGTGGAAAATGAGTCCGACTGGTAGTTCATGGGTGGGTTAGGTAATGCTAATGAAAGGGAACTACTATCTGCTACAGCAGAACTAGCTACAAAACAAAGGGTAAATAATAATCTCATGCGGGTTCACCATCTAATCTTGAACATATCCTAGATGAAATAAGAGTTCTAGACTTACTACTCTTTCTTACCTTTGATGTAGTACATAAGTATACAGCTTCATCCATATCTGCTTTACGTATATATACATCAAAAGACTTTCTCTCTTTGTATCCTATGTTTATAATTCGGTATGAGGATGCAAAAGGTATGTTCGTCCAATTTAAATCAAACAACTCTATCTGATACCACTGTATTTCTTCTCTAGAGTTAAACAGAGACATCTCTACTTTAACTACACCAGCTACATGAGAAGGTTTAACTTCGGGATAAGCTGGTGTCATTTCATGTGCTGAGGTGGAAAATGATAGCAGTAAAAAGAGTACTACAAGCCTACTTAGCAACACAGCTGGCCTGTACTAGCGCAGTATAGACCCCTCCAGCGAAAGGTTTAGATGCTCCATAAGTAGCACTAGAAGCTGTAGAGAACCATGTTGAACCTGCAAGTGTTAAATTAAATATAGTAGTACTGTCCACTAAAACTTTAGCCTCTTCATATGCTGACATACCAGAGACAGATGTTTGAGTTACACTTGTGCTTCCTGTCCATGCTACTGTATCTGTGAGTGGTGGAGAAGAGCTAAAAGATGTAGGGTGAGTTATGTTAGCTGTGTAGCTGTCTGCTATAGATACATCAAATCTTATTACAGGTAGGACACCACCATCAGCAGGTGTAGTGCTTAACCTACTAGCTATAGGGTTTCCATAGACCCCATCTTTAGTTGTTTGTATTACGCACTTAGCTTCTACGTTACCTGTTATTGGTGTATTTGCTAGTGCAGGTAAAGCGAGTAGTGATAGTGCTGTTACTAGATACTTCATATTAAACCTCATTTATTGTACTGCATATCGACCATCTGTTCGTGCAGTACTTGTTGTGCTAAATTGTTTCTTAGGGCTTTCTTGTTGTCAGGTATTGTACCATCTTGTAGTCCAGCCGCATCATTTAATGTACCACCATTTATCTCAGCGTTGTAGTACATATTGATATTAGTTTGTTGGTTGATAGCCATGATTATATCATCTTGACCTTGAGCCTTAAATAAAGTGAGAGCATTAGCAGAAGCGGTTAGTCCCATCTCTATACGTGTCTCTTCTTCTTCCTCTTCTTCAGAGAGTATTAGCTTTCCATCTTCGTCGTATTGGAACTCATCAGGTTCTAGGTTATCTACAACAGCATCATCTTCTAGCGCATCATATACAACTACTTCTGGTATCTCAGGCATAGGCTTAACGTAACCTGCACATGAAGGATCAGACTGAGGATCATAGCACGTATCTACCCTGTAGGAGTAAATAACAACTGCATCTTCCACTCTGCCTTCTCCTTCCACTTCAATCGAGCCTGTACCCCAATTTGAAGCTGGAATGTTCGAAACTGGAAACGACTTTACAATGGTATTACCAGCTACCCCCGACCAATCATCTGTTTCTCTAAAGATATAACCATCAGCATTAGCATTAAGATTACTGACGTGTACTTTCATATCAGAATCTGGATCTTTAACAGTTGTGTACCTGTAGATAAGACCGTTTATGTCTACACCAGCAATGCTAGGTAAGATACTATCCATACCCCAACCTAAAGAAGTACTAGCCGCATTACCTGTTGACCCGTAGGTATAAGGGTCAGAGTAACAATAAGAAGGCAAGGCTACTAAAAATAACACCCAAGCCAATCTTTGTCTCACCATTTTCATCGAACATCCTCTCGATTACATTGTTCTGGTCACGCTCTATTGCTTCTTCAACTGCTTCCATTTCCCATGCTAGTCTAGCTTTATCGCCTACCAATCCATCCTTGGGACAGGGAGTTCCAGCATTGAGCATGGCTTCAAACACTCTTTCGTCTTGGCACATTACAGATACAGCCGCAACCTTCATACCCATATCATACATAGTCTTAGCGTTCTTTAACTTCTCACAGTTCATATCCCTTACTGTACGACCAGCAGAGATACCTAGTATTTGTGTTTGTACAGCACCAGCTACACCTACAGTACATAAGTCAGAGTTACTTGCACTTATCTGTGGTGATATAGCAGAAGGTGGTGGACTATTGATTGTAGTATCCATAGATCCATCAGAAGTTATTGTACTGTTAGTGTCGGTATAAATTGTGTCGTCAGCATACACAGTACTACCAATTAGTAGGGTAAGTAGTATAAGTAAGGGTTTCATTTTCTCTCCACGAGTCTATCTAGCTTTTCCTCTATTCTATCAAACTTGCTCATTATTTGACTAAGGACTTGATTTGAGTCAGCCTTAGTAACGTAGTCTTCTCTAGTTCTGTTTAGTAGTATACGTAATCTATTTAACTCTATTACATAACCTCTTAGAACAAAGCCAATAAAACCAACACCTAGTGTTAGGACACTACTCCATAGATCTGTCATTTCCATCATCTAGTAGGCCAACTCACATTAAGAGGAAAGTCATCTTGCTGGGGTACATTTAAGAGTGCAGTCCTATAGGCAGACCAAGAGGCTTGCTCATCAGAACTAAGAGATGCCCAACGAAGAGCATTACCAGCAACAACATCAACTTGTTCTACTAGTAGTTTGTCTCTCTTAGACCTAACAAGTTCTTCTGTTTGAACCCAATTAGAACCATCCCACTTCGTACCTATTTCAACAGTCTCTGGATTGTCGTGAGGTATAACAGGTACAGGCGCGTCAACTTCTCCCTCAACAAGACAAACACACACTGCTATATTATTTTCATCTACTTGAACGTATTTTCTTAACATGTTAATATCCTATCGTGAACCAGTGGCAAGCATTACCAGCAAAACCTGCTTTTGAGTATGCTATTTGATTTACTCCTGTTATTGAGACACCCTGTGCCGCCCTCGTTGCCCCAGAGTGGTTTCCGTTATCACTAATTGCAACCACACCAAAACTACTTGTACTTGTGTAGCTAAATGGCAGAGTAATGTAAACGGTTGTAGGCACAGTAGAGAATGTAGTTTTTGACCATGCCATCTTAAGTGTTCCTATTGTTGCAGTACCTGTACCAGTAGTTAGATCCACTGAGTTAGCTTCAATAGCGTTCTTCATCTTGAGAGGAGAAATAAGGCTTTCTGTAGTAGATGTACCTGTATTCCAAGCACTTTGTAACTGATCACCAAGAAGACCAACTGTAGATCCACCTGTAGTAACAACAGGAGTATTGTCAATTATAGACGTTAAGTTTGTAGATTGATTTATGTAAGCAACATTTATCCAAGAGCTATTAGTCTCATCTCTCATTTTTAATATGTTGTTAGTCGTATCATACCAAAACATATTAGCATAAGTTGTTGAAGGAGCAGAAGCCCCACTATTGTTACTAGCAAGGGCTTGCAGTCCATTATTTATATCAGAACGTGCGCTACTGGCAGTCTGATTAGCTATAGAAAAGTCATGTTGTGACATATATTAGTACTCCACTGTGGCACTTAGTGCCGATATATTAGGGGTTATTTTCGGGCCAGTATTAGAAAGGGTAGCTCTAAACTCTACAAACCTACCTACTATCTCTCCAGAAGCATCTACGAAAGATGCACTAGCTAAGTTAGATACTGTATCTGCGGCTCTAGCTTCTACTATAACAGCATAGTCTGAGAAATCTGCATCTTCATCAGTCCAAGTATCAAAGTTGTTAGGCCAAGTATCCCAGTTATTAGGTATATCGTCCCAGTCTACTTCTCCATTAACAGCATCTTGATGTTTACGAGATACAGTAATAGCGTAAGATAATCTAACTGTACGAGATGTACCTACATCAAAGTAACTACTGCCACCATGATCAAACTCATAGACCCCAGTGGAATTTGCGTTAGCAAAGCTAGTCATAAATAACTTACCGCTAGAGACAGTAAGGTTAGTCTTAGATCCACTGAAACTTGTACTTTCTGTGTCTGTGTCAGACTGACCTAGAGTTGGTAACTCAGAAGGGGTAATAACAACAGCAGTTGCTGTAGTACTTTCGTTACCTGTTTTATCTACAGACGATACAAAAAACTTACCAGCAAGTGCAGGGAAGGAAACAGAAGTAGCTGGTCTAGCAATCTTCTCTACCTTTACTAATGTAGAAGCATCTCCAAAGTTTGCAGATGAGTTTGATGAGTAATGCAGTTTATAGTGTGATAAATCTAAAGCAGAAACTGGCGACCAGTTAAAGAAAGCAGTACCCCCCGATAGTAAATGGGTTAGGTTAGTAGGTGAAGAAGGTGGCGTAGTATCATGTGTTACGTTAAAGGTAGTTGTAATTGTAGTACCCTTGTAACCAAGAGCATTAACAGGCGTAACTGATATAGTGTAGTTTATAGGTGGCTCATTTACTTGAGGAGCATCTATACCTACTACCTCAAACCTAGCCGCTGTATTACCTTCATTAACAAGTATAGCTTGACCTACAGACTTAAACACTGTGTCACTTGTCTTCTTGTATTTAACAATAACTGATTCTACACGTTCTATCTCATTTGACGTTGCTTCTATAACAAGGACGTTAACAACACTTTCGTTAACTTCTCTGTACTCTTTACTCACAGTGACACCAACATTAGGTACACTATAGTAAGGTAGAAGTGTAGTATTGTTATTAATAATATCTTGTTCGTCTGCTTCATTAAAACCAAAAGCAGAAGAGCTACTCTCTCTTAAAGTCATAGCAACTCTTAGATCACCGTTGTCTACGTTAGGAGACAGTCTCCACTCAGTAACTTCAAATGTCTTCTCATTACCTGTAGTCCAACCGTATCTGTCGTTTCTGAACTTAATAAAGTCACCAACCTCAATGTCTAAAGCATTAAGACCAAACTCTGCACTAAGGGTAAGTTGTTCCCTATTCCTATACAACATCTGTTTTGCAAGTCTTTGAGCCGCTATAACATTGCTAGTAAAAGGTAAGTTTAAGTCTAGTACAGACTCTACTCCATTATCATCTGATAGAAAAAGGCTAGAGTTAATTTGAGGATAGTCAGCACTAACCCAACCTGCACTAGCATCTACAAAAGTTCCTCGTACTGCATTAAAGTTATTTGCCATAGACATCCTAGTGTCAAGTGATATACCACTTCTAAGGTCGTCTAGTGTAAGTATCTTAGTAGGAGCTACGAAAGATCCAACGAACAATCTCCAAGCACCTGCACCCCAAAATAAAGTACCACCACATGAAGTCATCATGTTCTGTAAAACATTACCTATTTGCTCAGTCGCTTGTATCACACCATTAATAGCGTATTGCTTTGATCCATCAGACAGTATCGTAGTGTCTGCGCTTACAGATGCGGCCTCTTCAAAAGTAGCATAATCAATACTACTGTCTTGCAGACCATACTCAGAAGTTAGGAAGTCTCTTATTATCCAAGCGGCATTATCAGTCCAAGCAGGTGTTTGAGCTACACCGTTAATAGTAGTAGCTACCTTCTTACCTTTTATAACCGCAGTTATTACAGGTACTCCATTAGAGAAAACACTTGAGTCGTACTCAAACCTACAATATAAGTAAGCTATACCTTTACCTATAAAGTCAGATGTTGCAGTAGTCTCACTATGTAAAGTTGTAGCTAAAGTCTGTGTAGAGTTAGCAAATGTATCTGTAGCACTTGTTTGGTTTCCAGTATGTACATAAATCTTAATTTTGTTGTCCCAGATAGACTCAGTAACATTCTCGTTAGTCATCTGTACTGGTATGTCGTTGACATATATATCTTCTATACTATCTACTTCGTGTCCAGCTATAGATATTACTTGGTGAAGTATCTTTTGGTTGCCCCCAGTAGACTCACTGAAAGTAATTGTACCACCTTTTCTAACTTTACCGTAAACAAACTGTGCTGGAGCTAAAGCATTTTTATTATTAACTTGTAAGCCATTAGATTGATTGACTCCACCTAAATCTGGCTTAGGTGTTAAAGCTCCTATTAAAGCAGTTGTTACCATACTAATAGCTAGGTAAGTTAAACCATAAATAGCGTAGTAAACTACTCCCCCTGTTGTCGCCCCAACAGCTAAAGTTATTGCTGTTGCTATTGCAGTCACAGGTTCTCTAGGTGCTATCTCAAACTGTCTGTTGTGCCTTAATACGTTAAAAGGAGTGTTGTGTTTATTTATTGACATCCCAAGCACTTTCTACATCTTCAATGTTTAATCTAATTAAGCCTTCCATGTTAAGGAAGACAGCCCTAGAGCCAATGGAAATACCTAGAGCGACACCAGTTATCCAACGACAACCTGCTCTAGTTGTTACTAAGCTACCAAATAAAGGTCTTTCAACTCTAGTTAGTTTAGTAGCTAACCCTTCGTCTAAAGAGTTAAAACCAAAGTCGTCTCTCACACTTCTTGGACCTTTAGGATATACACCATTACTTTGCATGTACAAACCTTCCCAGTCATCAGCATATCCTACACCATACATAGCTCTAAATGCACCATTAGTAAAAGTAAAACAGTCGTGTACACCCCACTGAAAAGGCTTTTCTATTATCTTATCTAAGTAAGAATTTAAGTCTGCTTTCCCCATATTACTGTTTGATCCTGCATTGACTGTACGTAAGAGAAGAAGGTATCTCCAGCGTATCGGGATTGTTGGTTTTCATTAGTGTATCTCCACCCACTAGATCTCTCTAATTCTACTAGTTTACTTTCTATAGTTAAAGCGATTGTACTTGTCTCTGACTCGTCAATTATTGACATCTTATCCATTTTACCAGAGAAAATCTCAACAACAGATGAATCGCTTTGCTCACCTAAATACAACCTTGCCACTCTTCTTTGGTAAGGTTCTTGTAAAGCTAGAGATATTATAGAGTTAGGTATTCCAGATAGAGTAAGCTCTAAAGATTTAGAGGATAGATCTCCTACCTCTTCTAAGTCTCCGATGGAAAGTAAGCTACCTGTACCAGTAAACACTTGGTTACTACCTTGTACATTAATAGTCTTGTCACCTATACCAGTCCACATACGTAAAGGAGAAATACTAACAGGATTACCATCTACACCTGTAATAGTTCTAGTGTCAAACATAAGCTCTACAGCATAGAAAGGTCTTATATTATCCCCAGTAAGTGCAGACAGTAGTGAGGAAGGTATTGCTCTACTCATCCTACTACCTCCATTGCTCCAAATGATATACCAAAGAAACTTGCATTGTTAACCGACCAAGAAGTCTCATTAGCTGATAACCTAAAGACCCCAGAGGAATTAGTTAGGTTAGCTGATACACTTGATCTAGCTTTCCTTAGCTTAGGCCATATCTCTAGTGTACCATCTCCAGATTGATCTTGTAGTACTTTATGTAGAGTAGAATCTGCGGCAGTACCTAATTGTATATAGTCACCAGCTTTAAGTGTACCAGTCATAGTTACAGATACAGAACTATCACCTACAGCACCTGTTATAACAGCAGACGTTGCAGTACCTCTCACAGTCTTAGCTGATGGGTCGTTAAGTAGGAATGTACCTGACATACCCTTTAAGCTCATCAGGAAGCTAATCCAAGCCTCTGCGTCGTCTCTATTCAAAGGTGGTAAACTAATGTCAGCTTCCCACATCTCACCATCATAAGATTGTGTTTGTTGCTTATAAGTAAAAGGAGACATAGATACAGCAACTGTATTCTTAGCTCTTAGTTCAATACTAGCCATACCAATGTTAGTAGGTAAAGCAAGTGGGTAAGAAATAGCCATTATGCCATCGCCCTTCCATAGCTACCACCACGTCTCTTAGCATCTAGTACTGCACCTTTAGCACTGTCTGCAATCTGTGGCATCATTTGTCGTATCTCAGCACGTACAGTTTGTTGTACACCTGTCGATACATTTATGTTTTGTACGATAGTAGTTCCAGAACCACCTCCACCAGAGTTAGGTGTTATGTGACCTCCCATTGTAGGGGTGAATACTTCTGGTCCACGTTCACCAACAATATATCTTTGACCAGCATTAACTGGACCACCATTAGCTTTAGGGATAGCACTAGCGGTAGTTGCTATATCTGGAGCAAACTTATTTTCTATAGCACCAGTTATCATACCTGTAATCTTCTTAACGACATAAATGCGATATAGTTCTTTGATGATCTCTCTAGCCATATCCTTGAAGGCATCCTTAACAGACTTAGTACCATCTACCATACTCATCATAGCATTCTCCATAGAGCTACCTATAGATTTATTTAGAGCTATAAGATCTGCCGCCGCTAACTTAGCCGCTTCATGTGCTTTCTTAGCTAAAGCAATTCTTTTCTTATAATCTGCATCTGCATCTTTTATTGCTTGTAGTCTATCTTTTTCTGCTTGCACTGCATCATAAGCTAGTAGAACAGCTTCTTGCTCTAGTTCTTTATATCTATAGGCTCGTTGGTATTGTTCATCATCAAGCTCAAGACCTAGTTCTTTGAGATGCCTCTCCACAGCGTTCATCTCATTTACCTGTTTAGCTAGAAGTAATTCTCTTCCAGTATTGTCAGATATAATCGTTTGTTCGTCTGATTGAATAATTAGAGTTTTGATATAATCTTCTCTAGCCTTTTGTAGCTTTTTTAGTTCTTCTGCTTCTTGTTGTTCTTTTTTAAGACCAAGGTTTTCATCAAATACCGATTGTGTCTTTTTAATTTGAGCCTCAATTTTAGCTATGGCCTCATTATAAGTCTCTCCAAACATACTTGTTTTTCTATCACCAAAGTCAACTTTTATTGCTCCAGCACCGTATTTGTAATTCTTTGCCTCTTGATCTAGGAATGCCTGTTCAGCGGCTTCTTTATCTGCTTTCTCTTGTTTAATAGCAATAAGAGCTTGTTTTAACTTAGCTACACTTACACTTTGAATGCTATTAGCTAACATATAGTTTTCATCTTTAAGAGATCTTACAGCAGTAGCAGACTCTTCCATAGCATCTTTATATAACTTCGCAGTACTAATAGATTCATCACCTGCTTTTTTAGCCGCCATAAATGCACCAGCTAGTCCAGTACCGATAGCTAAGATCATACCTGCTATAGCACCAGCTGGACCAAAGATACCTAACAACTGCGAACCTTGTTGACCAAGGGCGACCATAGCACTTGTGCCACCTTGAACCTGTACCGCGAAATCCTGTACCTGATAACCGACTTGTTGCATACCAACAGCACCGAAGCGTTTCATCTTACGTGTGTTGACATTTGCTACTTGACCAAACTGGTTTAAGGTCATACCCGAAGCCTGAGCGTTCTTCTGTATCATAGCAAAAGTTCTTGAGTACTCATTATTACTTATAGCACCAGTAGCAACTGCTTTCTGAGCTACTAATACTTGTTTAGTAAATAACTTCTCTGCTCTATACACAGGGTCAATAGACATCTTAAGTTGCTTGAAATCAGACTTAGCTGACTTAGCGGTCATTTGTATGGTCTTCTTAGTAGTGTTTAAGTGCGTATTTAGAACCTTAAGGTCGCTAGTATCAACACTAACTTGGATTGTTTTAGCCATTTATAACCCTCATGTATATTGTATCTAAAGACATAACTGTCTCTACTTCTCTAGCATCTAAAGGTGTGCTAGTTAATTTCTTCCACGCTAGTATTTGTTCGTATGTAATAGGATTAGGTCCACTAAATCCCATACTCCTTGTCTTACTCAAGGCTATAAAAGCAGACCATACGTGGGAAATGACCATAGGAAAGTCAGGAGACTTTAATCCTTCTGGTCTTATGCCAGTCTGCTTTTCTACTTGTTCTAGGTGTTCTCTTTCGGATATACCATCCTTACCTGACTTACTCAGAGAAAACGTATGTTCTGCATAGTCTTCAAGTTTAGTTGTCAGGCTTTGGTAAAATCCAATGAGTTAGCAACCGCCTCCTCAAGCTGTAGTTTGATCCAGAAAACTTGATCGTATATCTCTGTAGCTTTCTTAACTGTTAGTTCTGGCTTCTCTCCATCAAAAGTTATATCCCAACTCTTTGTCGTATTTGCTAGTACACTAAGTGTAGAAGCCTCAAGTTGTTCAGAAGTCATAGTCAAGTCGTTATTCTTTGTAGCGGCTTTAATTCTCTTGTTAGTCTGAGAGTGCATAACTTTCTTATACTCTTCAGAGTGAGTAGCATACATACAGATAGTCATATTAGAACCATCAGGGTTAGTAAGTTCTTCCCCTGTATTTGGATGTACTAGTGTGACATCTATCGTGTCACTCTTGGGTGTTAAATCTTTTAAGTCCATATCGAGTTTCCTTATCGAGTTCGGGTTAATAAATGGGGAACGTCAGACCCGACACCAACGTTCCCCCACTCTAGCTAGAGTATTCTTTACGAGCGTGTAATACGCAAGTTAGTAGCTTCTGATGAGTCACGTAAAGCTACAAATGTTAAGTTAACTATTCTGCTTGTAGGACCATCTACACCTACGTCAGCACTGTTTATTTTGCACCGTGGGAAAAAGAACTCCATAGTGTTTGGTGTGCCAGCATTGTCACCTACAGTAACTTTAAGTGGTGTTTCTGTTTCATTGACAAATCTGTTGATTAGTGAGGCATCCTCGAAGTAAGCTGATAGAGTACCTTCTACTACAGCGTTACCTACTTCTAATGCAGGTGCGCTATCGTCGCCAACAACAAACGTAGGAGCAAAGCTGTTAGTTAAAGTGAAGTCCATAGCTGTAACTATAGCTGAAGCTGATCCACCTATCTCTAAGTCACCTGAGTATGAATCAAATGGTGAAGCTCCAGAAGCGGCATCTTGTGTCTTCTCTGTAGCACTCATAGTCATACTCTTACCTACTATACCGAATGTACCTGTTACCATAGCGTTAGGTGCTAGTGATACAGCTAATGTATTGACTGAACAACCTGTAAACAACCTAGCTTGGTCGATGTCAGCGGCATAGTCCTCGATAGAGAAGTACTTAGGTGTTGTACCAACTTTAAGTACGTTAGTAGACCAAGCACTTAACATAGCTGACTCTAGTAGCTCATCGAAATCTCCATCTCGCAGATCTCCTACAATGTCTCCAGCTACTTGACGGTTTCCGTGACGGTCTACTCTAGACATACGGTCAGCTTGAATGTCAGTACCTTCAACACGATCTTTAGTCATGTTAAGTGTGTGTGAAGTGAAAGGTAAGTTTTGGAAGTTACCAGCAGGTGTCGTACCGAAAGTTGTTTCAGTAATGTATGACAGACTGGAACGTGAACCCTGTGCAAAGGCCATATTATATTCTCCTATAGAATTATGTGTATGCGTACCAACCAATATTAACAGGAACAAAGTACCAAGGGCTATCTAAGAAGCCTTGTTGTCTTTCTGCGTAGTCAATAGATACGTTTATATTATTTGATGTTAAAGAAGTAGTAGCCTCAAACGCATCAATGACGTTCTTAGCAAGGGTGTCTGCTACTGCTGGTCCATGACCTTCTGGTGCGTAACAGTTAATTGAGAATAGACCATCATATCTCTGTTGAGGATTTAAGCCCCGTACAGCAGGTCTACGTGATACAGGGGCAAACAGTACCTGTAAGTAGCTAGTGCCAGTTGTAGGTACAAAAGAAACGCCCTCGTAAGCTATCTGAGGATTACCTGATACATTACCGAGTTGTGTCTCTAATGCTGACCTTATGCTTTTATGTACATCAGCCATACTTAATTCCTATCCTCTCGAATACTGCGTGTTGGTGTTTATACTCTACAAATCCAGCGTGAACAGAACCGTTTCTTAAACTCACCATAGTCGTGTTAGCTAAGTCTAATTGTGCTATGTCTCCATACAGTAAACTTAGACCTTCGTTACCTTTAGTTGTAGCATTCTGCCCTTTAGGTTTACCGTGAGATGATCCACCTCTAGGTCTACCAGAACCTGTACTATAAGAGAAGGAGGTTATATAAGTTCCTGTACGTACAAAAGGCTTAGAGAACTCTATAGCAGTTTTAGCTATATCTCTTAGAAAGTCTTCAACTTCTTCTTCTATCTCTTCGTTGAGTCTCTCGAAGTCACCCTCTAGTTTATTAACATTAACTTTTATATTTGTCTTCATTACTCAGATACCTCACAAACGTAGCATACTGCTACACCAGAAGCATAGATGGTTTGTACACTGTTAATAGACACTGTGTCGCCTCTACCAGAGATTTGATCATTGTCTGTAGGTATTGCAGGTAAGCCAAGGGCAGGTATCACACAGTTACGTGTGCCACGTCTTATCTCGTTTAGTAAAACGCCCTCTTGTACATTATACATATAGGCAGTTATTTCATATTCTTTAACTGTACTAGAAAACTCGCCAGTACTAGCATTGTAAGAACCAGCAGTAGTCTTCTTTAGTATCAAAGTACTACCATGACGTTGTACCAGTTTAAGTAAATTGTACGCTTGCATGTGACATCCCTATTCGTAATCAGTAGTTTCTGCGTCTATCTTAAATTGATCCTTGTTGAACTCTGGTCTAACTCTATTAGTGTTTGCTCTTACACCCTCTACAGTGGAAACAGAAATACCACCTGCTGATATACCTAAGCTACCACCTAGTTTAGTTCCTTGATACTCTAAGGTATCTGCTAACTTAGTGTAGTGAGCTTGTAGTTGTGATGAGGCTTCTTTTAACGCACCACTAATTTCTACATCGACAGAACGAGAGTACTTAGCCGCTATAGCTCTACATAACCACCCACCAGCTTTATATACGTTGTTGTTAGCTTGAGCTAGAGCGAATGAAACTTCTTCATCTTGTACTTGCTTATCATTTAGATCTGTATCACCGATTAACAACCTAGTAGAGTTTAATCTACCTAGTGCATCAGATATATTTAGGTTTCCTTCGTCGTAGCTCCAAGCCATTAGTCGTTCTCCAACTCTCCATAATTTCTACGCCAACTGCGGAGTAAACCGCGTTGCTTCTCTAGTATCTTAGACTTCTTACACTTCTTACGAGTAAACTCTGCGTGGGAATTAGTCTTAGCTTTTACTTTAGCATTGATCGTATCTACTAGGACAGCTAGTGATGCGACATCAAGTACTTCTAGTCCGTCTCCAACCTTAGCTTTAACTTCTAGGTCAGAGTTATGATGTAGAAAGTTATTGTTATATAAAGTCTGAACAACGTCACTAGAGAGAGATAACTCTTTCCAAGGGTAATGTTCTGATCTCTTCCAATCTCTTCCTCCACCACTAAATTCTTGTTTTACAAATACGGGTCTGTCAAACTGAAATGGTATCATATCGGGTTCTCCTTAATAAAAGAGGTGAGGACACTTAAGCCCTCACCAAATGTTTTGTATAGTTTTACGCTATAGCTGTGTTAAAGAATACACCTAAGTCAGCACCAGTGACTTTCATGTCGTAAGACATTTTAACTTGGATGTGTTCTGCAACCTGTTGACGCTTAAGAGCATCGTCTGAGAATGACTCAACTGTGATACCTAAGTTGTTTACACCGTCTAAAGTGTTCCAAGCAAATGTACCGCCAGCCATAGGTGTCATCAATCCAGCTGAAGGAGCAACGTGTGCTAACATAGCTGTTTTACCACCGATGAAAGAGTTGCTTTCTGCAATACCTTCTGCTGAGTCGTTCTTGACTGCTTCCATTACATAGAAGTTAGATACTTCGAAGATCTCTGCTAGTTTAGCGTCTGTGATCAATGCAGGGTTAGCTACAGTTGATCCGCCGTTTAAACGTGCTAGGATGTCTGGGTGGTTAATTAAGATGTCACGAACTTCTTTACCTACAACCATTGTGTTTGGCTTGTATCCACCAGACTTAAGTTGCATTGCACGACGTGCTTTAGTAACATCTACGATTGGTGTAGCGTTTGTGTAGTCTGACCAGTATGTGAACTCTGAGTCTAAGTTGTTGTCACCGTTAGCTACGCCATCATATTCTGTTCCCCAAACGTTAGTTGAGAAGAAAGTTGAAGCGAATTGCTCTTCACGGTGGATCATCAAACGTGTCGCAAGTGTTTGCGCTCCAGCTGAACGAATTTCCAAAGCGGCATCTTCGTTAGCAAGTGTCTGTTGATCGAAGTCCATACCTAGACCAAATACGTCTGCAAAGTATGAGCTTGTTGATAGTGACATACCGATACGGTTCACTTCTGTACGTGGAGCTAATTTCTTAACGTCCCCTGTACGGTTCATGTTGTCACGGTCATAGATGTAATACTTGTCTGACTGCTTCTGAACACCAACGATTGGGAATACTTTATCCGCAATGAAGTTAGTATCTGCTTGTGCGTAAGCGATAGTCAAGTTAGTAAGTGGTTGATCCAGATGTACACTGGATGGTGTTAATAATGGCATAATATATATTCCTTAAATTAAGCGTGAGCGTTAGCGGCTAGGATCAATTCGATTGCGATGATTTGACCGTCAACACCTGCTTCGTAAGCACGACCAACGATGATGTCACCAGAAGCCGCATTGACAGCTTTACCAGCGGCATCGATTGCCACGTCGTCTGCTATAGTTACGGTTCCACCACATTTTACCATGACTTTACCTGAGTGAGTTATTGTGCAAGCATTTCCAGCCTCAGCACCTACAGCTATAACACCGATAGTACCTTCACCGTCTCCAGCTAAGACAGCTTTAGCGGCGGCATCCATTTTTGCGAATAAGAATTGAGAGGTGCTAAGATCAGCACCAGCGATTAGAGTGCGGTTGTCGCGTGATTGCGTTACAGCCATGATTATTCCCCTTTATAGGATTTAGTGATAAGAGCTTTACCTTCATCGGTCTTTGCTACAGCAGAGTATGCCACAGCGTATTCACTCTTCTTCATTTCGTTAGTGTCCATGTAGGACTTTACAAGTGCATCAAGTTTATCTGAAGCGGTAGTAAATTCACCGTCAACGTCTGCCTTGCCTACTTCTTCCATAGATGAACCAAATGCTTTATCAGCGGCTTTTAGTACACCCATAACTTCTTCATTAGCCTCAAATGATTTGACTAATTCTTTTGCTGTAGCTACGTCAAAGTTAGGAAGAGCTTCTTCCGCTTTAGTTGTTAGCTCTAAATCAGCTTTAGCAAACTCAGCTTCTTCTAACGCCTTTAAGATAGGTGCTGGAATATCAGCTTTGTTTATTTTGTCGCCTTCGTACTCAAGGAACTCTTCTGGAGCTTTCTTTTCGATAGCGTCTGATTTGATTATGTAGCCGTTCTCAATTAGAGATTTACGTAAACGCTCATTCTCTGCTTTAAGAGTTTCAACTTCAGCGTTAGCTTTGTCTACTTCAGCTTCTTTTGCTTTCTTCATGTCTTCGTCATAAGCCTTCTTAGCTTCTTCTTCAGACATACCCTTGTCCATGTAAGGCTTTAGTTTACCTAACATCTCATCGGACATTTTTACTGTTGTTTCTAATTCTTCGTTCATAGTTTCCCCGTCGAAGTTGTCGCGCTTAAATAATGATACCATTGCCTCAGCATTGGCTGGACGATCTACCAAAGACAATTCGTCTAATTCAAGCATGGTTAAAAGGTTAGCCATTATAGTCTTCCTTTGTTGCTCTGCCACCAATGCTAAAGGCGGCTAGTTCACCAGATTTTACCTTAGCCCAGACATCATCGTTATATACTTTAAACGCTACTATCCAACCTTCTCGGTCACTCTGGATGCCAAGGGAATCACCAATCTCTTTAGTGATAGGCATAGAATGGATAACGGCCCCAATCTGCTCACCCTTGTGCATTTCTTTACCTACACGTACATGCTCCATAAACTTGTTTACGGCACTTACTAACGTGTCAGGTTTAATTACATCGCCTTGTCTATCGACTACTGGTTCACCCTTTTCGGTTACTACAGAAGCCCAACCATAGACCATGCGTTGTTCTTCATCGGTCTTTAATATTTGACCTGTAATATCTTTAGTCATACTTCCCACTGTACTACCACTCCACATTCTACAAGACCAATATCTTGCTGAGGTTTTATCTTTAGCCGTACTGCATGAGTGTCGGCTTCTAAAGTTAGCTCTAGCTTTAGGATCATCTCGACGAATTTCCATATTAGGGTCGCCGAAAGTTACTTTCTTAGTCTTACCTCCAGAGTTTACGTAAACACCAAACTTCTTACTAGAACCCTTTGGTAGTCTAAATGGTTTGTTTAGTGGTTTATCTGCTTTGTTAATAACTTCTTCAGAAGGTAGGTTGTCTATATCAAACGCTTCAGTCATTAGTCTAGATCCTCCTTAATAATAACAGTGAAGTAACCATTGTTAGGGAATGTCTCTACTGTGTTATCAGCATATGTAACTTCTACTTCACCGTAGTAAGTACCAGCAGTATTAGTATCTGCACCCACCCAAGGGTATTGTACTATACCACCAGAAGCATTTGTAACTGTCATAGGAGCATCTACTTTAAGTGTTGTTGCTCCAAACGCTTTCATGTGAAACCTAACGCCATTGTTACCTGTAATGTCTATTGCATTACCACTTGCGTCTTCTAGGGTTACTGCCAACTTAGGGCTAGTATCATTCGTTTTAATTCTAAAAGCCATTAGCCTATCTTAACCTTATTGTTTGAGTCAAATCTAACTGAGTTACTATTCGCTATTTCTGTTCTGCTACCTATACGTTGATTGCCTATGTTTACTACTCTAGCTAAAGCTGGATTATAGTAAGGTTCACCTAAGACTGGTATGCCAGTAATAACATTATCTAATAAGAAGTAGTGATCCCCTATTATGACAGTGCTACCTACTTCTGGTGTTCCTGTTGTAATATTAGGAGACGAAAGACTTACAAAATACTGTAGTACAGCATCATCTACATCTGGTACTCCAGAGACTAACTCTCCAGTAGAAAAAGTCTCTTCTTCTGACATTGATATATCAGGTACACTTACAGCACCAGTATTCATGTCCCCAGTAGAAATTATGTGATCTTGGTTTATTAAAATAGTATCAAGTACAGGAGGTGCAGTATTTAAGTTTGCTATCTGTATTATGTGTTCTTGTAGTATTGCAACACTAGGAGTTTCTGGTGTATCTGTTGTTATAGGTCTAGCAACAAACGTCTCTTCTTCTTGCATAGTCACAGAAGGTATACTTAAATTACCAGTATCTAGATCTCCAGCATTAAGAGTTTGCCCTTGATTTACTACAGGAACTTCTAGAGTAGGATTACCTGTACTTACATCCCCAGTAGAAAATGTTTCGTCTTCTTGCATTGTAGCAGAAGGTAGGTCTATTCCTGTATCTAAGTTAGGAGTAGAAAGTATATTACCTTCTGTTATGTCTGCACTGTCAGTATCTGGAGTGTCAGTAATTATATTTAGAGCAGAGAACGTCTCTTCCTCAGACATTGCTATGTCGTCAACAACCACAGAACCAGCATCTAAATTATTAGAGTTTAGAGTTTGACCTTGGTTTATAGAAGTCGTATCTAAATCTGGACTACCAGTGGAAATAGAAGTTGTACCTAGAGCATACAATATTAAAGCTGTAGAAGAACCAACAGTAGGACTACCTGTACTTATACTTGTAGCAGTAAACGTTTCGTCTTCTTGTAGTAGTGCAGTATTTAAATCAGGATTGTTAGTAGCTAACTCTCCAGTGGAAAGTGACTTACCTGAGTTCTTACTAGGTTGTCCTAGTACTGGACTTCCTGTAGTTATAAATAACGCACCTAAAGTCTCATCTTCTTGGAATGTAGTATTAGCTACACTTACAGCACTAGTAGTAATGGCACTAGCTGTTAAATCGTATTCTTCGCTCCCCATACCTGCAAAGGTAGCGGATGCAAAAGGGCTAGTACCAAACATTTATTGCTCCTAGTTTTCGTCACCCACATAACGGGATGTCCACATAGTTAATGAATATTTAACCCCAGACTGTAGCTCATCGACATAATGACCATGAGTAACTTGACTAGGGAAGAGTATACAACTTCCAACGGGTACATCTAGGTTTGTAAAGTCCTGACGTGGGAAATAGAGTGTAGCACCTTCATAGTTGTCGTTTAATTTAACACTACCAGTTATAAGAGATGCGTCTGTATGTAATCCTAAAGACTTCTGAGTGTCCATAGCGTAACGCATAGTAAAGGCATCACGTAGACCCATATATTCTACAGGCTTCCAATGTTTCTCACATATCTTAAATAGCCTATCTCTCCAGAGAGCTTCATACTCTTTCCATAGACCTAACTTCTTAAGCCTTATCTCTTGTGCTGGAAACTTATCTCCGTCTAGGTTACCCCAACCACCTAGAGCATCAGACTTAGCTATTAAGTCTTTACACTCACTATCAGATAGTAGTTTTGTAACTAGCAAGTCTTGAGCTACTTCTTTATAGCTTAAATCTCTACTTGTCCTAGTAATAGGAGAGGATAGTTCTTTATACCCAAACTGTTCTGCTAAACTGTAGAAGAAGTCTTTCTCTGACTTGCCTCCATTACCATGATATATACAACCACAACAATTAGTTCTGTCATTCCACAGTTGACCATTTACTATCTTTATATCTGTATCGTGATTTTGGAATATGTATGCTTCGTAGTCTAATCCTACTTTATTTGCATACTCTGTTTCTACTGTACCATCTATTAGTTTTAAGTATCTTGTTTGACAATAGAGTTGATCATCACCTTTAGCGTCTGTGCTTGGTAAGTTAAGGAACTCATCTATTGCCCCTGCATACCCTATATACAAACCACTATTTAAATACCTGTAAGGTGTTCCATCATCTATCCAACTTTCTTTATAGAAGTGGTTATCTGTTATAGGCCAGCATTCTTGTTCTGCTCCAAACAATATGTCTACATCAAAGTCTAAGAACCTTTGTACTATCGTCTCATAACCTTCAGTGAAGAAAGTATCATACCCATCGACAAATAAGACTATCTCATCTTTAGCTAAGTCTTTTACTAAGTTCTTTACTAGCTCTACTTTTCTTAAACCGTCATATCCTTCCATCTCACTCTTCCAGCTATCTCCTTTACCAAGGTTAACTAGATTAATTTGATGTTTGTCGCATGACTGTGATAGAGGCCACATCTTAGTTTCATCTGTAGCTACTGTTATTATGTTAATCTTACTAGAGTCTATCATCGGACTATCTTCTTCCTCTATGGTACTTGGTCGGGTTGACCTTGGGATTTGAGTAACGACCTCTTCTTCATAGAAGTAGTTTTGTTTATGTTTTAGCTTCATAGGAACCCATTCATCAACTGGGATTATGTTATCCTTAAAGTCTTGTATCAACAGTCTTGCTGTATCTGGAGTAATTGCATAAGCATGGCAGTTATACCAATAGCCCATGTCGTTCCATCTGTAACCTAACCATACACTATCGTGGGAATTAAGAAGTCTATTCACCTTATCAGTATCTATTCTATCGTAGACTGCATCCTCTTCCAGTATAATACCATTAGAGTTACTGTTTGCAATCTTCTCCCAGACCCTCAGATGGCTCACTGAGCATCCAAACTCACCTTTTAGTATACTCCTACTGTGAATAGGGTCTAACCAGCCTGTACGGGGCTTACAGCCAGTCTCAGAGTATACATCACTCCACTGTTTATTACGTGCATCGTAAGCTGATCCGTGGAGTGATATTTGATAGATTATCACTTTTCAACTATATCCCAAGCCTTAGTTTCTTCATTCCAGACATATTGAGTGTCAGTACCAGTAGGCATAGAGGTAGGGGCTTCCCACAGGCAAGTTTCCTCATCTAACACCCAAGAAGAATATGGTTTCTTAGGTATAAATGCGTCAAGTGTTTGATCGTAGGAGTATCCAATACCAGCGTAGTGCTTACGCAATGTACCATCCGTTTTTGTTTCTATCCACTCACCTGCGCTGTCATCAACAAATGTATTGAAGAACTCAGGCTCTGCAACAATTACACGCAGTACCACTCCATTATTTACTTTTGCAAAGTATTTCATAATTTACCTCTAAACTTATTCGAATTGTAATGTACCAGAACTAGTAAAGACGTGTGTTGTATATCCACCTGATGTAGTCCGAGTTCCACCAGTACCTTGTGGTGTGCCAGCATAACGAATTACAACAATACCAGATAGACCAGTCAAACCGCCAGCAGAGAAATTAGCATAACCGCCACCGCCATAACCTTGTGCGCCATTTGCATAACCTGACCCGTTCATAGAACCCCCACCAGCATAATATGTTGCTGTTCCAGTTATACTACTTTGGACACCAGATCCGCCATATCTCTGAATGCCTGCCGCGCCTGCTCCACCGCCGCCACCTCCATAACCTTGGTCTGTACTTCCACCCCCAGCATAACCTTGACCAGAAGTACCTGAACCTCCACCAGCTCCATTAACACCTCCACCACCAGAGCCACCGCTACGCCCAGTACCAGAGCCACCACCGCCGCCTCCTTGAGAGGTTATAGTTGTAGAACCAAGTGTCAGAGAGCTACTGTTACCATCTCCGCCATCCCAACTACCATTAGGTTGAATCCCTGGTACACCGCCGCTACCGACGACTACAGTCATTTGATCTCCAGTAACGGCCTGTAGTGTACTCTCTGCGCTGTTACCACCACCAGAAGATTCACCTGATACATTTGATCGATAACCACCACCGCCGCCACCGCCAGCCCAACGTGACCCTCGATAACCACCTCCGCCGCCACCAGCTACTACTATATATTCAATATTAAAAGGAGGCTTTTGGTTGGCACCAACCCACAAACTCTTAGTTTGACTCCAGAACTCACCTTCATATTTCTCAGTGTTATATCTGAATGCCCCATTTACTGGGCTACTGGGTCTTTGTGCTGTTGTACCAGCTGGTATCTGGACTGCGCCAGTACCACTTCCAGAGAAGCTCTCACCCTTTTGTCCTTTTTGACCAGTACTACCAGTACCACCTGTAGAGCCTGTAGAACCTGTTTGTCCCTTCTGTCCCTTCTGTCCAGTCGATCCAGTTGAACCAGTACCGCCAGTAGATCCAGTCTGTCCCTTCTGACCCTTCTGACCAGTAGAACCAGTTGAGCCTGTACTACCAGTATTACCAGTATTACCTTGCGCTCCTACTTCTCCCTTTTGGCCTTTCTGACCTTGAGATCCAGTACTTCCAGTTGAGCCTGTAGAACCCGTAGCTCCTACCTCACCCTTCTGTCCCTTTTGTCCTTGCGAACCTGTATTACCTGTAGAGCCAGTTGAGCCAGTATTACCTACCTCACCCTTCTGTCCTTTTTGTCCAGTTGAGCCTGTACCACCAGTTGAGCCAACTTCTCCCTTTTGGCCTTTCTGACCTTGGGAACCAGTCGATCCAGTATTACCAGCATTACCTTGAATACCTTGTGCGCCAACCTCGCCCTTCTGACCCTTTTGACCAGTAGAACCGTTAGAACCAGCACTACCTGTAGCTCCTGTAGCTCCAATTTCGCCCTTCTGACCTTTTTGACCAGTAGAACCTGTAGACCCAGTATTACCTGTAACTCCAACTTCACCTTTTTGACCTTTAGCTCCAGTCGATCCTGTATTACCAGTTACACCGACCTCACCCTTTTGACCTTTAGCTCCGTTAGATCCAGCACTACCAGTTGCTCCAGTATTACCTTGAATACCTTGAGAACCAGTAGCTCCAACTTCACCTTTCTGTCCCTTCTGACCTTGAAGAGCAGTGGCAGTAACAGTAGCTTTTTTCCAAGTACCAGCAGAAGTATCATACGACACAATAAGGTCGTCAGATGCTGGAGATGCACTAGTAGATAAACCTGTCAATGCTGTAGGTAAAGCTGTGGCAGTAACGTCTGCGTTAGCAGATACGTTATCTAGTTTAGACCCATCAGTAGAAACATCTCTACCGTCAACAGTACCTACGTTTACTACGTTTCTACTGTCGTCAATTACCTCAGTGCCGTTTATTTTTACTGCCATCTTCGTGTACTCACTATTAGCTTATGTTATATTGTTTGGTCAGTCTGTATGTCATTAGTCACAGACAATGTTCCGCTACTGTCGAGTTTGAATTTATTTGTTCCACTATAAGCAAAGAATAAAGATCCTCCGCTTTCAGTTATAGTCCAGTCACCAAAGTCTACTGTCGGAGTAAATAGAGTTCCTGTCATTGTTCCGCCAGCTTTAGGTACTGCATTATCAGCAGTAGTACCTTGTGCGGCTGTAGCATAATCTGTACTATCAAATGCTTTTACTTGAGCTAAGTTAGTAACTTCACTATCCATCAAAGCACCAGCAGATGTTACATTAGCTGTATCTGTTACATCTGCACCGTCTTCTACATTTAACGCAGTTAGAAGTGAACTCTTAGTTATAGAACCAATTAATCCGACAACTGATTGAACTGCATCTGTGTTATCGTGTTTAGACCAGTTATTAGCAAAAGTAGTAGTAGAAGCGTTATCTGTAGTGGCGACAATGTTATCGCCTACATGAAATGCTACGCTGTCTACAGTTCCAGCTACAGATACATAGTAGAACCAACCAGTTTGTGCGCCCGATGGAAAACTACCAGCAGAAGCATCCCAGTCGCCTTTATATACCATACCATTAGCAAGAGCCGCAACTTCAGTTTCTACGTTATCTAGAGTAGCTCCGTCTGTCGCTATATCACGACCATCTACTGTGCCTGATACAGTTACGTTGCCTGTTACTGATATGCCTGATGCTGTTGTTTCAATCTTTTTAGTATTGTCATGGTATAATTCAACAGCACCATCAACTATACCTTTCATATAGGTTTCACCAGTGTATTTGCCGATAACTGTGTTGTTACCTCTAATGTAAAGCCAACCAGCCCCCTTTTCATCAATAAAACTATCAGTTCCGTTGTGGTAAATCTCAATATCAGACCCAGTTCCGAAAATAGCTTTCTGGTTGTCACTGAAGTTTAGATTACCGCTTGCATCTAAGAAAGATGCTTTAGAGGAAGGTTGAGTTACAAATACAAACTTCTCTCCAGCTGACCAATTAACTGCATTACCACTGTTAGATGATGATAGTATTGTTGTACGTGCTAAAGTTGTTCCAGAAGCAGTGTACGTTCCAATACCAACTTCCCAGTCCCCACCATCAGTAACAGTATAGTAAGTAGTATTACCATTACCTATAGTGGAAAACGATTGAAAACCAACTTCAGCACCTGCTAATGTGTAAGTCCCAGTACCAGTTGTAGTAGTTGTTTCTTTTACACGATCTTTAATAACAAGTGCCATAGTTTATTCCTTAAGTTGGATCAGGGATACCAATATCAAATGAAGCCAATGTAAATGTGTTACCACTTGTAACTGACTGTGATGCTGTAAGAGCCGCTGTAGCTAACAAACGTGAGTTGTTAGTATCTACTAGAGCGTAGTGAGTAACTGTTCCTGTACCTGTAATCGAACCATCTGAGATAGCTGATACTGTGACTTTACGTCCACCACCAGTACGATCCGAAGGAGCCGCGATGGAAAGTGAGGTAGAGTTACCTAGTGTTAATGTAGATGTAGCCGCCGTATAAGTTGTAGCTTCTGCTGAAGTTACGTGGACTACGTTTGCTTCTGTGTCTAATGTAGTCAAACCATTATCAAACACTCTGTCATTTAGAAATGCCATTATTCTTCTTCCTGTTCTTCAAGAGCTTCTTGCTCTTCTGTTTCTGTTTCCCTATCGGGGTCATAATTTAGGTCTGCTATATCCATAAGGTTTTGTATAACCTCTGGGTGATCACTAACGCTAATATCTGCGCCGTTAAGGTTACGCAAGAACCCTGCAATCTCACGTAGGTCGTGAGGTGCGACATCGCCAGCTTCAATAGTCGGCATCAACGAATAGTCCAGACCGTTCAACTCCCATAGTCTCTCGACTAGTTGCTTATTGAGGACATCGACAATTTGCTGGATGTAACTCTCAAGTGCGCGGAGGAACAAGTCTGTCTTGCTCTTCGACAAAGCGTATGAACCGCCTTGACTACCAAGCATTAGGAACTCTGATAAGACACTCCTAGCGATATCGTGTTGATACCTCTTTACTATGGGGTCAATGTCGATGTTCCTAGAACCACTTGAAGACATAAGTTCCACGTCAACTAACCTGATATTAGTAGGACTTCCATCCTTATCAGGGTAAGTATCTGAAGGAGTAATTATGTAACCTTGTTCATTAAACTTAACGTCACGTAGTATCTGCTCAAGATTAGACTTAAACTGTACTTGTGATGATGTAGCATCTGGGGATAGGTACTCCGAAGGAATACGAGCTACTGGAATACCTGCTAACTCTCGCTCTACAGCAATCGCTTCAATAGCCTGTAAGTTATTAAGGTACTCATAAGAAGTATATGCATTACGCAAGATAGAACGACCACTAGGATCTCCATTAAGACTAGTAGTACGGTAGTACAAGCTCTTACGAGAAGGTATATAATGTTTCGTAGTACCTGCATAACCGCCATCCTGATAAACACCTTGTATATCACCAGTCTTGTTGTCTACATCAAACCTAGATACTGTCCAAGGTGCGCGCATTGCTATCTTACGTACACCCATTCTACCGTCAGTATACTTAGATCTCTTCTTATCATTTGTTTGAGTAGGACCAACTCTGCGTTTGTATACTACTTCGAACCATGCAAAGCCATACGACAAACAAGATAGAGCTTCAGCTATGTGATCGTCTAGCGTATGATCCATATCACACAAAACACTCTCAACAAAGTCAGCTTCGCGTTTAGCTTCCTCAGAATCGTCACAAGGACAAACTTTTAGGTCTACATCGCGCAAAACCTGTTCCGTAGCGTACATAACTGCACCGATAGTGCTATCATTATCACGCATTTCACGGTACTTTCGTATCGCTTTTTTGCCTCTAAGTTCTGGTAGAAACTCATCGGAACGTATCTGACCGTTAATTGTATTTTCACCAGAGACACCTAGTATCGCTGTCGATTCCGTCTGTGAGAGTTTCTTTACCATTTTACTTTAAGCCTTTAGCGTTAGAATATGCCAGAACTAGCTGTGGTTTTGCATATCCGTTAAGTGATAGATCCGTTATAGCCCATACCATAGCATCAAGACGGTCTGGTGAGCCTGTGGACCCTAAAGGTTCCCACTGTACCATCTGATCCTCTAAATCATTCAATCCTTTGACGTGTTTGACTTTACCTTGCTCATATAAAGCAGAGACAGGTTCAGCACGAGCCATTTTGCCTCTACTTGCGTGTACAAGTTTGACTGGCACGTTTTCGTCTTCAGTGTGCAGAGTGTGACGCACCATATCTCCACCTTGGTTCTTCTCCGCTACTATGCGGTCAGCCATGTGTTTACGATATAACTCAATGGCTTTAGATGCCCATTGTTGCGGTGTGTAACGATCAGTGTGATCTTCTAATACGTAAGCTACTCCATTAACATCTATGCCAGCGACAACCATACCAGTCATATCACTATCAGTATTCGATGTAACTGCTGGGTCAATCGAAACTATGATACGTGCTAACTGAGGAACTTCGTCCTTGTCTATCTCACATGAATGTAGGAGTTTCCTATTCCAAAGCGCACCTGACGCTTCGTCTAATATCTCTGCGTATAATTCTTGCCTACCAAGACGTGTGCCTTCGTAAGTCTTCTTAATTGCATCTAAGAAAGTACCTGCTAAGTTAGCCGCATTATCAAATGTGCTACCCTTACTGATGTATGTCTTATCATCAGCAATTATACCTCTTAGTAGTTTTGTTGTTTTGGGGGTTGTTGTTACAAAGACTTGTGGCTTACGTCCTAGACGTAGACCGAACATCATCATGTCCCAAGTCTCTTGTGCATTGCGCCAAGCGCAAAGTTCGTCAGTCCAAGCACTGTATGCTTGTGGACCACGTAATCGTTCTGGATCTTCAGCAGAGAAGAAAACAGCCTTAGCTCCATTCTCCCATGTTAGTGTACTATTAGTTGGCGACCAAATAGGGAAACCTATATTCTTTCCTCTATATGTTTTATCACCTTTCCAGCAGACATTCAGAAGTCCACTGTCTCCTTCAACCATAACTCTTCTTACATCACCTTTAGTTGGTGCGACACAATGAACAATCTTGTCACCCTTCTTAATTCGATGTCTTACCCATTCTGCTCCAGCACGAGTTTTACCCCATCCTCGACCAGCTAATGCTATCCATGTTGTCCAGTCACCTTTCGGTTCTAACTGGTCAGGTCTAGCCCAGAAGTTCCAATCATACCTAAGCTCATCAGCCTTTGCTGGACCAATCTCTTTTAGTATTCTATGGACTTCTGCATCGGGTAATGCTCTTAAGTCATCAGCTGTTATTTTCATCGGGAGTTATATTCTTTCCTAGTAGCGACATAACGCTATCTACTGCGGCTAGATCCTCATCTGGATCTGCTTCTTGCTCTACTTCATTCACTGTACTGTTAGGCGACCAACCCCCTTTAGATCTTAAGTAAAACTCTGCGGCTTTAAAGTCACCTTGCAATGCATTATTGATAACGACATTACCTATCTTACCTATTATATCTGCTCTAGTCTGTGATATTAGTTCTCCGTACAACTTATAGAATGTAGCTGAACTGGAAGGAGCATTCTGATATTGCTGGATCGACCCCATAATATCTTTTACAGAGACACCATTCCTGATGCCTTCAGTAACTTTCTTAGCGATTATCTCGCTGTACTTTGTAGCTTGGATAGTCATAGTTCTTCTGTACCTTAATAAATAAACCCCACATCGGCATGACCACATCTAGTTTTGTTAGCGACAATCGGAAAGGTTCGTCATGGTTGTAGGGGGAATATGATAGGCTACTACTTACGTATATACTTACGTTTTTATATTTAGTAATATATATCATCAAGTTATAAAACCTAATGTAAGAAACGTAAGTAGTACCTCTTATGTATATATAATGTCTTATTATACAAAAGTGTGAAGTAAGTATTTTAACTATTTTATAAGTCGTTGATATATAACAAATCTTTTTTCTTGACAGCTTACTTAAGTGGGTAGCCAATGTCGCCTTCTTGTGTCGTTCTCTTGTAATGACTCCGTGGGAAAATGATATAGCCGCCGTACCTGTGACAATATGACACCCCTTCGAACCTACTTTATTTTTTTTTATGTTGGAAATCATATGGGTAGCCACACCCCTCCGCGAATCAGCTGTATGATTCTAAGGGTTCCCTTGACATTCGTAAAAATCTGTTGCACTCGGAGGGCGAATCGGCAAGGCATAAGCTGAGTCGTTTGGGAGGTACTACCGACTCAACCTATGCTTTCACTACCTATCGTTTCACATATAAACCCCTTTCCTCATTAGATAATATTCTAGCTATGATTAATTTACTGTTGTTTCTCCTGTTATCGATGAAAAGATTCGCTTCACTAAGACTCTTGCATTCCCTAAAGCAATGTAACTTACCCGCTAAATTAAAATAACCTACATAAATATTCATTGCACTAACTCCTTTGCCTTACGTTTACTTGTTCCATGTGCAACAATAGCAATCGATTTAGCATTTACTTTACTACCGCCGCATAACTTACAACTAGCACACGTCGCACGCTTGCCCATCTCTTCACTAGCTGGACATAATATTTCACGCCTCTTATATAGTTGATCAACATGAGATATGACTCTAAACGTCCTTTCATCACGACTCCATGCATCAATAGATTGCTTAAGATTATCAGTGCTAGTCATGATTGACTCTGGCATTGGGTTGATAGCGGCATGAGTGTAAGCGGTTGAATATAACGCTTTAATAGTTAGGGCTTTCCAAATGTCATTAGGGACAGCGCAAGGATCTCCATATGTACCCAAACGCACCCCTTGTAAACTACCAAAAGATTCAATCTCTTTAAGTGTCGCGGTCTTAGTACCATACACGCCCTTTTTATATGCCTTATATTTACCTAAAGGGGCATGAGCTAACGTCACATAACAAGTTCTATTTGTCGCTTGGCCTTTATCGTTATTATTTGGCGTGCCTCTATGGGGACAACTACCACAGATAGAAGAGTCCCGTCCCGTCCTAGAGGCCTCTAGAGGGTCAACAGTAGCGTCTAAGATAAACGTTTGAATCATGTTACCCGTTTTGCTATTAGTCGAATCTGATTGAGCTAATGCAACAATAGGTTGACCATTTATAAGACTCGCACCTTGATATAATATAATAGTTTTACGTGGCATGATTAAAATTCCTCTTCTAGTATAAGTGTAATCTTTGCTTTTTCTATAATCCTATTCTTTATAGCTACACCTAAAGTTTTTGCTATGTTCTCATTCTCAAGAGCTATAGACGGATCAATTAAATGCTCTTCACATAATTCGAAAAATTCATTGCGTGTCATTATTTAGACTCCCCTAAAAAATCTAATAAAGCGTATTCATTAACAAACGAGGGTTCTTGTTCGTTAAGTTCATCAAGTTGCTTATATGTCATTATAACCCCGTCATAGGTAGCAGACTCAATATAAGCATCGCAAAAATCAGGGTAGTCCCTTGGATCAACACCACCAATAATTATTTCATCAAGTTTATTTACATCATACATTTAAGATTCTCCCAAGTAACTAGCATTGTGATTGACATATTGACTCCACTGAATCGCGTCCAATGGTGGTAAGTTTAGATCATAATAATCGTTCAATATATCACGAATGTTACAAGCGTCTGTGAAACTACCAACGTAATCCTCATAATCTGTTTTCATGTAATCTGAAAAAGCGTTAACAATATAAGATTTATAACCACCATGTTCGTCGAAAAACGATTCAAGCGTGTCTATAAAGACCCTAGGAGATGTAATTTTATAACGCATATCAAGACTCCTTTTCATTAATAAGTTCAATCTTAAATTCCATACAATCCGACTCCTTTAAATTCCAGAGTCTAGACCATTTTTGAATCGCACGACTCGGATAGTTGCCCTTAAATGGTTGTTCAAAGAAACTAGTTTTATATAGATTGCCTTCATCATCGCGTTCCATAGAAAATTTTTCACGCCAAGTAATTAAATAAGTATTCATATCAAGATTCCCTATATAGAATAAACGCGCCATATATAGGCACAATTAGAATTAGCATAGCGCCTAGGTTATCCCCTAAAGAGGCCATTAACCAAGACAAGATAAAAGCGGCAAGTATTAAGATACTTATTAAAAGAGTAATTAAGAACTTAAACATAATTTAAACCTCCGAAAACTGAAAACAAGACTCTCGACCCCTTGCGAGTCAAATTGAATTTACTACTATAACCATGTGAATCCGAATAGGACTCTAAAGGCCAATTTTGAGACTCGGCAAAATTTAATATTTGCTTATCAGTATAAGTTGACGGGAAAACCGCGTAGTTAACCCATTCAGATTTTAGAGAGTCAGTAAAAATCTTGTTAGTATAATGTTTCATAATATAGAATCCTTTTATCAGTGTTAATAATTTAATAAGTGTCGTTTTGGTAATCAATATCGTCTTGTGATACTTCATCATAATTGACATTTACTTCATATAAGTCTTCACCAATTTTAACAACGAAACCAACATCTAATGCCTTGGCAAGTATTTGTTCTTCATTTAACTCAAAGTTAAAACTTTGCGCTTGTGATAAAAATAGAGACTTCTTTGTATATGTTTCTTTAAGTGTCATTTTGATAAATCCTTATATCAGTGTTTAAGTTTCGTCGATACTGCGACTCGTCAGTATGCCTAATTGGCATAGACTTAAACCGCTTAAAACCAGAGGCCAGAGTGCGTTTTTATCTAAGCCCAAATTGGGTCTCAAAAACTCGCAGGGACTAACGCCTATAAGTCGGATCGAATCACTGCAAGGAAGCCAAGGGGACTCGATATACTATTATTACTATATAAATAAGGGGTTTGCAAGCTGAATCGAAGCTGAATCCATGTGGCTATATTGTCACAAACTCAAAAATAATGACTCTGCTGCATGTCGTTTATACTTGACTCGCTGTAACGCCGCCGAATCAATTTTATGGGTTACACCACGCTAAAGACCTAAAGGCCGTCAGAGGGGCTAATTTGAGCGTTATAAAGTGGGTTGACTCAAATCGCGGTTTCGTGTTAAAATGGACTGATGCCGAATCAAAACATATCTATGCACTAGACGCATACCTAACATGCAATTTATGCATACCATAGACCTGAAGAACGAATCATAAACATTGGAGTCAAGTGTTAAATTGTCACATATGCATTGAACGCATACCAGCTATGACTTGACAGCATGATAACAATGTGTAGTAGAAACGAATCACATACAAACGAATCAATTATGGTGTTGCAATTATGTCACTGTCAATAGATAAAATACAAAATACAGAATCAGTTGCATTTATGTCACGTTGCAAATATGTCACGTCAAGTTGTAATAATATCACGTTGCATTTATGTCACTGTTGCATTTATATTACAGTGGTAATTATGTCACACCCCTACGTGGGAATTAGTAGACCCCCTACGTGGGAAATAGCCTACGTGGGAATTAATAGTTGACCCCTACGTGGGAACATGTTAAGAAAACATAAAAGGAGAATCATAATGTTAGAAATAGTTAGAACAAAATATGGTAGGCACGTAGACACTAGAGTCTATTTAGACTTAGGTTATGGCGAGATGGAAGTAGACATAGAAGAAATAGAAATGATTAACGGAGAGTTATCAGGTACAGCTTACTGTCATCAAAGAGAAATAGAAATGTATGTAGATCATAAAGACTGTCAACGTGCATTAGATAAATATGAAGAGGAGAATAACAATGAGTGATACAAGAAAAGCATATAGCGTTTGGGTCGATGGTAAGGAAGTAAATGACCATTGGTTAACATATAAAGAAGCATCAGATTTAGCTGACAAATGCGTTAGAGATGGGCATTCGCCAATAATCGGTAATAGAGATTAGGAGAAGTATAATGAGTAAACAAAAACTAACAACTATGGGTGTGTGGATAGAACTGCAAGAGCCTAGTGAAGAGTATACAGCACAAGAGATAGTTGACAATGCTAACAAGATGCTTAACAAGTTAGGTATCAATGGAAACAGGTTTGCGGTTAGCAAAGATCGTAAGTATGGCGTACACTATTTACACGTACAAAGTGATGGACAGTTTAGTTATCTGGAATCACATGGACATTGGTTTAATTTGGAATACTTAGCAAAGGAGAATAACAATGCCTGATTATATGATTGAATCAGAAAAAGATGAGAAGTATCGTAAGCTATTCGTTAGACTGTCAGGACACTTCTTGGCAGTACACTTAGAAGATGACTTTTGGGATTTGGAAGACGATGAGCAAATGGAACTTATTAAGGAATACGCATGGGAGCCGTTTGAATACCATGAACCACAAGATGTGTATGACTTGATTGACAACTTAACTTATGAAGTAATGGATATAATAGAGAAGGGAATATAATAATGACTAAAGAATATTATGTAGGCGTACACTATGAAGAAGGCGTGAACCTTAGAATAAAAGCTGACAGTGAAGACGAAGCTAAAGAGATAGCTTTAGAGATCATGTCTTGTAGTGATGTTGACTTAGATCATAACGATAATTTACTAAGTACCTCTACAGTACATCGTGAATATATGGTGGTAACATGAGCGGAGATAAGATACCACCGATTGACCCTGAGACTGGACAGTTCGTTAGACCCCCCGATGGGAATAAGGTTTACAAGACAGAGACAGAACTAACTAAGGGCTTGTTAAACGATGAGATACCACATGAGTTGTATGTGGAGCTAATAAAAGTATATCACGAGGCGTATGAAGAAGCTCCTGAGTATGGTTTTGTAGGTGTAGGCTGTATAAGTTTTGCTGAATCAGTGTTACAAGAGCATCAGGACGGAGTTGTAAGGCGTATAAGAATACCTACGTTGTATGATGAGTATTCATTTAAAGAAGGAGAATAACATGAGTAGAATAGGTAATTATGTAGTCGAGCTAGAAGAGAATAAAATATTCTGTATTAACTGTGAACAAGAGGTTGATCTCGAACAACTAACTGATCTTGACATATGTGAAGAGTGCTACGAACAGCAAACCATAGATAACCAGTTGCTTTAAAAGGATAATAACATGAGCAGTAGAGACGAAAATAAAACATATAAAGTAGCAGGTGTAAACAAAGGTAAAGGCAAAGGCGTTACAGTTTTAGATGGACGTAAGAGAGTGCTAGAAGAAGCTGAACAGTCAGCTAAGTACCTCAGTGGAAAGTATGCACTAGAGAATAGTATAGGCATATCTAATTTTGTCGCCTTCAATACACATGCACTCACGATGCTACCACCATACAGTATTGACATGGAAGCCGAGTGGAATTACGTTGTAGAACAAGAGGGACAAGAAGATACCCCCTCAGTGGAAATTAATAGACAAGCAGAAGGAAGTATATAATGACACTACCACTTAACATGGTTACTAATGTATTATCAGAGAACCAAAACAAGTTTATCACAGTTAAATTCTTAACTAAGGATAACGAAGAGCGTACCTATACTGGACGCATGAATGTAATAAAAGGTCTTAAGGGCAACGAGAAAGGCCGTATAGCCGCTGAAGCACTGCGTAAGGCAGGGTACATCACACTGAAGACTAAACAAGGCTACAAGTGCTTTAATGTGGATCGTGTGCTAGGTTTTGTAGCAGGTGGTCGTCGTATCTTTGGGTTAGGGACTGAGGTATAATGCCTCTACCCCCTTCGATGGAAATGGAGCTTATGGAGCTAGGCATACTCAAGAGTGATATAGAAGAACTTGAGAGTGTAGCAGAGCAGACAGGCTTCTATGCACTAAGAGCCGAGACTATAGCTTGGCATAACACACTAATAGTAGATGGAGAGGTAATGTTCTAATGACAAAGATAAAACTACATGGTGACTTTATACTTGCGAGTGACGTAATGGGTATACTAAATGATATTATGTATTCTAAAGATCCTGTTTTAGAAGCAGGTAATTTAAAGAGAGATATAGTACACCAGAAATACAACATAGGAGATAAAGAAGAATGAGGCAGGTATTCTATTGCCCAGACTGCTTAACTAAAGGTTATAAGAATAAACTTAAAGTTACTGATACAAGAGAATACCACGGAAGAGGGTTTCCTAGTATAAAACGCTATAAGAAATGTTTGATTTGCGGTTTTAAGATTAACACTATCGAAATGGAGTTGAAGAATGAGTAAAGAGTATAAACCATATTACAGGACAGATAAGATGAAACAAGAAGAACTAAGA
>Ga0206126_10000623_pt1 | contig 46857 bp, 47 predicted proteins | sample Helgoland_Spring_5_FD_148621 | JGI IMG/M metagenome (GOLD analysis project Ga0206126, IMG submission 148621) | Pelagic subsurface seawater microbial communities from Kabeltonne, Helgoland, North Sea - Helgoland_Spring_Bloom_20160412_1 | ecosystem: Environmental > Aquatic > Marine > Epipelagic ...
TCGTTGCTTGAGGCATTTGTCGAGTCTTTCGATGATGACATGATCGCCCTTGAGGTACAGCTGGAGCTGGTCAAAATCTTTGCTGAGGTCTGCTTTGACCGCTCCTATGGCGAGTTGCTTAATCGGGTGATTGATGAGCTCGCCGAGGCCGGTTTTGAATTGCTTGAAGGCTCTGAGGCGAATCCTAGTCCGCGCAAGGCGCGGGCTAAATCAAAAGTCCAAACTAAAGACCCTGTTAAAGCTAAAGCCGAGCCTGTGGTCAGTGAACTTGCTAGTTCGCCCCCCATAGACCAAGTTATCAGTCCAGCTCCGATAGAGTCAGCTGGCGATCAGGCTGGCGTGGAAGAAGAGCAGGCCGCTTACGCCGATGAGTCACTAACCACGGCCAATAGTCGTGTTCAAACTGAACTGTTGGCCAAGATCAGTTCGATGTTAGAAAACGCCGATCAGGAACTGCAGTTTGAGACGGCGATTGGTGATTCAGAGTTTGGGAGCGGAGAGCTAGGGAATAGAGAGCTTGGGACTAGAAAGCCTAAAGAAAAGCCTGCTGTAACAAACAAAAACACAGGACGCCCCGGCGCAACTCGTCGGCCCTGCATGGATAAGCCCCAGCTCTTTGCCGAGATCAATAAGCATGTTAATCATCTGGTTAGCCACCGCAGCGAGTTGGCCAGCAATGGACAGATTACTCGGGATTTGGCTGCGGCCATTAAGCAGTTGGGTCGGGGTGGGGCGGGTCAAGAGTCTGGGGAGGGCAGCCGCCTGCACCGCAACGATGCCAGTGTCTTTCAGGTGGTAGAAAATACCTTTGCCAGTTTTGGCGAATCCATGGTGGTGGCGCCGGAAGTGCGTCAGGTGATCAACCGCTGTGAGATTCCAATGCTGAAATTGGCGCTTAAAAAGCCGCTGCTATTTGAGCAGGAAAACCATCCCATCAGACGCCTGTTTAATGAGATGGCCAAATATGCCATCGGCCTAGAGCAGGGAGATTGCGAAGACAATAAAATCTATCAGCAGATGCTTAAACTCTCTGAGACCATGAGCGCCGACTCTTTTGAAGAGCGTAATCTGCCCCTAATGCTCAGCGAGTTTATGAGCATTATCGATCGCGACAAACGCGTGACCTCAATCTCAGAAAAGCGCGAAATTGAGCGGGTGGCCGTACGTGAGAAGGTCAACTGGGCGCGCACCCGAGTGGAAGAAGAGGTGGCCAAGCGCATGGTCGGCAAAAACCATGCTCAGGCGGTGATTGATTTTGTTCAGCGCAGCTGGTGTCTGGTATTGCATATGGCCCATCAGCAGAAGGGCGAGGTGAGCAGCGACTGGCAGGTGGCGCTTAAACTGCTGGATAACTTACTTTACTTGGCCAGTCGCCCGGCCAGTGAAAAAGACCTTAAGTATCGCCATGAATTAATTAAGCATCTGGATGTGCGGCTCGGGCATATCTCCACGGATATAACCCAGCGCAGCCTACAAATCGAAGAGCTCAGCGACGCCTTGGGCCTCAACCCAGCGCCCCAGCGTTCCGCCAAAATCACCGAGATTGCCCCGGCAGCAAAAAAGTGGGCGAATAAGCTAGTGAAAAAATACCGTTCCGGCAGCGAGGCTGAGGGGCATGTTGTAGATGAAGTAAAAAGCCGCTTGATGTCGGCTCTTAAAACCGAGCTGCCGGGTAAAAATATTGCCCAGGCAGTGCATGATGCCGAGGCCATAGATGGCGATGCCCAGCGCCGACTGGCGGGGATGAAAACCGGTTGCTGGATCGAGTTGGGGGGTGATATCAAAGCCCACAAGCGCGGCAAGCTGGCGGGAATCGTTGGGCCCTCGTGGAAGTATGTGTTTGTCGACAATCAGGGAAAATTAATCGCCGAGCGCGATAGAGCACGCTTGGCGGTAGATATTTTGAATGGTACTGTCACTGTCTTAGATAATTCCTATCTATTTGATAAAGCCATTAAAGACGCAATCACCCAAATCAAAGAATTGCCCGTCGCGAGCTAGCAGATCGCCCCTTATGCAGATAGAAAACGGTTGGCTTAGTTGCGCCACTCAGATGCCTTCGCCGAATACTGATCAGCGTCCTCAGGTTGCCGATATCAGTCTCTTGGTGATTCACAATATTAGCTTGCCGCCGAATCAGTTTGGCGGCGGCCATATTGGCGAGTTCTTTAGCAACCGCCTGGATCCCGAGGCGGATGACTATTTTGCCGAGATCTGTCACCTCAAAGTCTCCTCCCATCTACTGATTGATCGTCAGGGTCAGATCACCCAGTTCGCCGGTTTTAATCAACGCGCCTGGCATGCAGGGGTGTCGCAGTTTGAGGGCCGTAATGGCTGCAATGACTTTTCCATTGGCATTGAAATGGAAGGGGCGGACCACATTCCCTACACTGAGGTTCAGTATCAGGTGCTGTCCAAGGTCAGTGTGGCGCTTCTGGAAGCCTATCCATTACTCACCACAGATCGTATCGTTGGCCACAGTGATATTGCTCCGGGACGCAAAACCGACCCGGGGCAAGCGTTTCAATGGGGCCACTACAAAAAGCTGCTCGGCTAAATGCCGGGACCAACACCACAGAGGTAGAGCGTGCATTTCTTAATTATTTTAATCGCCATTGCAGTACTGGAAAGCAATGGTCAGTTGGCCTTTATTCAGCGTGATCTGTGGGTGCAGAAGTGGCACCGGGCTCTGGCTAAGCTGCCAGCTCTGAGAAACAGTGGGCTGCTAAAGGTAGCGGTCTATGTACTGGTTCCAGTGATCGCCTTACAGCTGGTGCTCGAGTATCTCGGCAGCGGGGACAATGGCATATTGGTGTTTTTACTTGAGCTAGGGGTCTTGCTCTACTGCTTGGGTCGCGGCGATCTCAGTGCCCAGATTGCCGTGCTGGAGTCGGATATTCAGCGCAGTGACTTGCAGGCCGCGTTTCACGATGCGGCAGTGTTTAATATGGGTCATCGCGCGGTTTCAGCGGACAGTGCTGAGGGACTGTTTCGCGAACTAGCCGCAACATTGCCTTACAGATTATTTGAGCGCAGCTTTGTGGTGGTGTTCTGGTTCTTTTTTCTCGGCGCGCCTCTGGCCTTGGCCTATCGTTTGTTGGCGCTCCATGGCGATATGCAGCTTGAGGCAGCTGAGGTTCTGCTAGATGAGGAGCAGACTGGTGACGAGGATATTGCCGAAGTACTGGAAGCCGCAGTTCCAAACCCAGCCAATAAATTGCTCTGGTACCTCGAGTGGATCCCGGTTCGGTTTCTCGCCCTGACTCTAGGTTTGATGGGGGACTTTTCCCAGGCTATCACGCCCTTAAAAGAATTAGTCTTTTGTCCAAAAACCTCTACCGCCGATGTCTTGCGTCTCTGTGTGTTGGGTGCCCTTAACCGTCAGTCTTCAGAGGTGTCTGAAGATGGTGACGTTGTATCTAATGACACTGCCGCACTAGCGCAGGTTGGGGAAATTGTCGCGCTGTTTAGGCGCTCCATGACCGGCTGGCTGGTAGCGATTGCGTTGCTTGTGTTGACGAGTTAGACGAGCACTTAGCAGGCTAGTTAGGCTTTTTCTTGACTGTTCCAAGGTGCTACTTTAAACAGCAGCAGCATGCCGGGAATCGCCAGCGCGGTGCACAGATAAAAGAAGTTTTCCCAGCCCACGCCCTCAACAATAATCCCGGTGAATGAACTGGCTACGGTGCGCGGCACCGCGGTCAGGGCGGTAAACAGCGCTAACTGAGTGGCGGCGAACGCCGGATGAGTGGAGCGCGCCATAAAGGCGACAAAGGCGGCAGTGCCAAGACCGACGCCGAGATATTCAAAACTAATCACCAGCCCTAATAACCAGAGCCCTTCACCCACTCGTGCCAGCACCGCAAAGCCGAGAATCGAAATAATCTGCACCAGACCAAATAACCAGAGAGCGCGATTAATGCCGATCTTAAGCATCAGGATGCCGCCGATAATGCCGCCGACTATCATTGGCCACAGCGCTGCATGTTTGGCGATCAGACCGATCTCAGTCTTGGTAAAGCCCATATCCAGATAAAACGGTGTCGCCAGTGCCGTGGCCATGCTGTCGCCGAGTTTGTAGAGCAGCATAAAGGCCAAAATTAGACAGGCCTGTTGCACACCTTGGCGAGAAAAGAATTCTTTAAAGGGATCGACAATGGCTTGGTTGAGTGTGGTGGGGTGACGGGCTTCGGACTTGGGTTCGGTGATACTTAGTGTCATCACAATACCGACCAACATAAACGCCGCGGTAACCATAAACACAGATTGCCAAGGCAGGCTGTCGGCCAATATCAGCGACAGTGAGCCGGGGACTAGTCCGGCAATTCGGTAGGCGTTTACATGGATCGAGTTGCCCAGCCCCAACTCTTGATCCGGCAGTATCTGGCGACGATAGGCGTCGAGCACGATATCTTGGGTGGCGCTTAAAAAAGCGATCAGCAGGCACAGCCAGGCGATGCTCCAGATCTCGGTATTGGGGTTAAAAAAGCCCAGGGCGCCAATCGACAGTAATAAACCGATCTGAGTGGCCAGCATCCAGCCGCGGCGTAAGCCAGCAAAACCAAATTGACTGAAACCGGGAATGGCTAAACGATAGCGATCCAGCAGCGGCGACCAGAAAAATTTCCAAGTGTAGGGCAGGCCGATCAAGGCAAAGAAGCCGATCTCTTTGAGACCCACGCCCTCAGAGCGCAGCCAGGCCGGTACTAGTGAGATCAGTAAATACAGCGGCATGCCCGAGGCAAAGCCGGTAAAGATACAGATCAACATGCGGCGATTTAGCAGCGCCTGCTTGATGCTGGTTGAGTTCATTCAAAGCCTTATTGTGGTTTTCTTCGCCGCGGCTTAGGGCTGCCAGCGATACTGTTTGAGACTGATGCGGCCGTTATTAAACACAACCCCTTCTTCTTGCAATAGAGCCCGTTGCCGCAGACCGGATTCAGTCTCTGGCCCGAGACTGATTTTGCCTGCGGCATTGATCACCCGGTGCCATGGCAATGTAGTTTCAGCGGGCAGGTTGCGCAATATATGGCCTATCAAGCGCGCTGCTCGGGGCAGTCCCGCCAGGTCGGCCAGCTGGCCATAGGTCACGACTCTACCTGTGGGAACCTCGGCCAGTGCGATATAGACTCTCTGTTCGCGGCTCGGCTCTTGGTTATGTTCTCGATTCTCTTCCGTTGCAGAGCCCTCAGCAAGGTGATTATTTTTCATGGCCCAAGATTACGCTATTCGATGCCCTGTTGAAATAGTGGAAACTACCCCAATGTACCTATTACCCCGGCCGAACTGGGCGGGCGAAAATGAGATAACGACTGTGCGCTACCTATTTTTGATATTTGTGATTACGCCGGTGCTGGAGATGTGGCTGCTGATAAACGTCGGCGCCCAGATTGGCGCACTGCCCACTATAGGCCTGGTATTGCTCACCGCCTTTGTTGGCGTAAACCTGCTGCGCCATCAGGGTTTCGACACATTGTGGCGCGGCCAGCGCAAGTTTGCCGAGGGCCAGCTGCCGGCCCAAGAAATCGCTGAGGGCATTATTCTCGCGGTATCCGGCGCCCTGTTGCTGACCCCGGGCTTTGTCACCGATGCCATTGGCTTTGCCGGATTGATTCCCATGGTGCGGGGCGCAATGGCGCGTCTGGTGCTGAGTCGCATGGTGGTTAGTGGTGTGGCTATGGGTTCATCAACTACCGGTTTTACCGCTCGCCGTGGCAGAGTCGATCATTCGGCCAAGGCCGGTTCAAATAAGTCCGATGACATTATCGAAGGTGAGTCATGGGACGAAAAGTAACTTAAGGAAAGTTAAAGACGGAAATGAACAAGGAGGTTTGCCCAACAGGAAGAGACAAAAATTTTGCCCTGATCCCTTGAAAAAGAAATCAGGCGCCACCATATGATGTGCAACTGGGGGGATTCCCCAAGCACTTATTAACTTTTGACCACTGTAGATAGATAAATTGGAGAGACAAAGTATGAAAATTCGTCCATTACACGACCGAGTGATCGTTCGTCGCGAGGAAGAAGAAGCAACATCCGCCGGCGGTATCCTGCTGCCAGGTTCTGCTCAAGAAAAGCCAAACCAAGGCGAAGTCATTGCTGTCGGTAGTGGCCGTGTATTGGATAACGGCGATGTGCGCGCAGTTGATGTGAAAGTGGGTGATAAGGTTGTGTTTGGCAAGTATGCCGGACAGGACACCATTGAGGTTGACGGTGAAGAGCTGATTATTCTCAGCGAAACCGATATCAAAGCCGTTGTTGAAGCTTAAGAGCTGGTAATAGATAGCTCGTAATAAAGAGCTCTTTACAGAATTTTTGTTAAAACCCGATTTATGAAAGGAATTAAATATGTCAGCTAAAGAAGTGAAGTTTGGCAGCAGTGCTCGCCAAGGTATGTTGGACGGTGTAAACATCCTCGCCAACGCAGTAAAAGTAACTCTCGGTCCCAAAGGTCGCAATGTAGTATTAGACAAGTCATTTGGTGCCCCCACCGTGACTAAAGACGGCGTTTCTGTAGCCAAAGAAATTGAGCTTGCAGACAAGTTCGAAAATATGGGCGCGCAGATGGTTAAAGAAGTGGCTTCTAAAGCCTCTGACGAAGCCGGTGACGGCACTACCACTGCAACTGTTTTGGCTCAGGCGATTATTATCGAAGGCCTCAAGTCAGTCGCTGCCGGTATGAACCCAATGGACCTTAAGCGTGGTATCGACAAAGCGGTCATTGTTGCTGTTGCTGAAATCGCCGCACTGGCCAAGCCTTGCTCTGAGTCTAAAGAAGTGGCTCAGGTGGGTACTATCTCTGCCAACAGCGATGCGCACATCGGTGACATCATTGCTGAAGCCATGGATAAAGTCGGCAAAGAAGGCGTGATCACTGTTGAAGAAGGCACTGGTCTGGAAAATGAGCTGGATATTGTTGAAGGTATGCAGTTCGATCGCGGTTACCTCTCTCCTTACTTTATCAACAACCAAGAGAATATGAGCGCTGAGCAAGAGAGCCCATTTATCCTGTTAGTTGATAAGAAGATCTCCAATATTCGCGAACTGCTGCCACTGCTGGAAAATGTTGCTAAAGCTGGCAAGCCGTTAATGATTATTGCTGAAGACGTTGAAGGGGAAGCCCTGGCCACTCTGGTTGTTAACAACCTGCGCGGCATTGTTAAGGTTTCTGCCTGTAAAGCACCTGGCTTCGGCGATCGTCGCAAGGCAATGCTTGAAGATATCGCCACATTGACTGGCGGTACCGTGATCTCTGAAGAAGTGGGTCTGGATCTTGAGACGGCTACCCTTGATCACCTGGGTACCGCTAAGCGCATCACCATGACCAAAGAAGCCACAACTATTGTTGATGGCGCTGGCGATGCCGCCACTATCGGTGCTCGCGTTAAGCAGATCCGTGCACAGATCGAAGACACCAGCTCAGACTACGACCGTGAGAAGCTTCAGGAACGCGTAGCCAAGTTGGCTGGCGGTGTTGCAGTGATCAAGGTTGGTGCAGCCACTGAAATGGAAATGAAAGAGAAGAAAGCCCGCGTTGAAGACGCCCTGCACGCAACTCGTGCTGCGGTTGAAGAAGGTGTGGTACCTGGCGGCGGTGTTGCTCTGGTCCGTGTACTGCAGAAGATCGCAGACACTGTTGGCGACAACAACGATCAAACTGTGGGTGTGGGCATTGCCCTGCGCGCCATGGAAGCGCCACTGCGTCAGATCGTAGAAAACGCTGGCGGCGAAGGTTCTGTAGTCGTCGACAAAGTTAAGTCAGGCGAAGGTAACTACGGTTACAACGCGGCGACTGGCGAATACGGCGATATGATTGCCATGGGTATCCTCGATCCAGCTAAGGTTGCACGTACTGCATTGCAGGCCGCTGCTTCTATCGCTGGACTGATGATCACCACTGAAGCCATGGTTGCTGATGCTCCTAGCGAAGCACCTGCTGGCGGCGGTATGCCAGATATGGGTGGCATGGGCGGAATGGGTGGCATGGGCGGCATGATGTAATCAGGCCTCCCGACCTGTTTTTTAGAGTCTGTTACAACCTATGTTGTAAAGGGCGCTGTAAAGCTTAAAGAAGAGCCCCGCAGATTGTTGCGGGGCTTTTTTTTGCCTGTATTTTTTTGTTCAAAGCAAATAAGCGTCAAAAACTCACCATTGCCGGTCAAAGGTGATTGCTATTTAGGCGCTCTTCCCCAACAATTGACACCAAGAAAAATCGCCGTCCGCGAGGGCGCAAAACGTTAAACATATTATAAAAGGAGTCTGTTATGACCGGTGAATTAATTGAATTTCTAGTCCGTTGGGGCCACGTGCTTTTCGGAATCGTTTGGATAGGTATGCTGTACTACTTCAACTTTGTACAGGGCGGCTACTTCAAAGAAGCTTCTCCAGAAGCTCTGGCTGATGCCAAAGCCAAGTTGGCACCCAGTGCTTTATGGTGGTTCCGTTGGGGCGCTATGTTTACATTTATTACCGGTCTCTACCTGCTGCACATTGCCACTGGCAACGGTCAGCTGAACAACTACATTATTGTTGGTGCCCTGATGGGTACTCTGATGTTTATCAATGTCTGGGCAGTGATCTGGCCAGCACAGAAGATTGCATTGGGTCTGGTTGAGGGCGGCGACAAAGCTGCTGCAGGCGCCAAGGCACTGTTGGCCTCACGTACAAATGTCCTGTTCTCTGCCCCTATGTTGCTGGGCATGCTTGCCGGTCCTCACTATGTGGGTCAAGGCTACGGCACAGCAGTTGGCGGCACTGGCCTGACGGTTATGCTGGTTGTTGTTGCACTGCTCGAAGTCAACGCACTGGTTGGCAAGCAGGGTCCAATGACTACAGTCAAAGGTGTGATTCACTCAAGCCTGGGTCTGACTGCGGTAATGGTTCTGGTGCTTAACCTGCTGTAAAACACTAAACTAAGCGTTCCACAAAAAAGCCGACTCTATGTCGGCTTTTTTGTGCCTGTTGAATTTAGGCTTATGATTAGGCAAAGGCAAAGGCTTAGCTAGTAAGGATAAATAACCCCATTGTGCGGATGTAGGCGGAAATTAATTTGCGTATAATGCTGCAATCTTTCAGGTCTCTCTAAACAGGATTTTAAAATGACTGCGGATAAACCCCGAATCAACCCGATTGTTGCCGAACGAGACGATATGATTGGCCGCTCATCGACGTCCACATCCTCCCTCAAAAACGGTTCTTCAGGGGGCGATGGCAAACGACCTGGGGGTGGTTCGTCAAACGGTTCATCCAAGGGATCCGGCGGCAGCAATATCCTGGTATTAATTGTTCTGCTGGGCCTGATTGGCGCAGCGGCCTTTGGCTGGGTGCAATTTTCGGCGCTGTCGAATAATCACAGCGACTTGCAGCAGCGTTTCGAAGCACTTGAATCACGCCTCAGTAGCACTGATGAATCGGTTACCCAGTCCGGCGCCGCTATGCAGCTCAAAATCAGCAAGCAGGCCGATGAACTGAAAAAGCACTGGAGTGAAATCCGCAAGCTCTGGGGTATCACCAACGATATCAATAAAGCCAAAATTGAAGGCAATAAGAAAGATATCGCCTTTTTGGCCAGCAAGCGCACAGCCATTGAAAAGTCGGTTGCTGAACTCAGTGCTCGAGTGGATAAAGAAAATCGCAGTCTGACCAATCTCAGTGGCAACTATCTCGCTATTACAGCCGATATAGACGGGGTTAACTCCAGGGTTCGCGCCCTGTCTGACAAGCTCGCCGCCCTGCGCTCAACACTGACCAGTCTCGATCGACAGCTCAAGGCCAATGCTGAGGGCATCGAATCCATGGACGCCTTCCGCCGCCAGACCAATCAGAAAATTTATGCACTGGAAAACCGCTCCTCTGGTCCAGCTCCAGGGCCAAGTAATGTGACTCCCCCCAGCCAATAAATAACAGGGATTAAAATCAGCATGACTATTATTCGCCAGCAAGACCTTATCGACAGCGTCGCCGACGCGCTGCAATATATTTCCTACTATCATCCGGTGGATTTTATTCAGGCGGTAAAACAGGCCTATGACCGCGAAGAGTCCAAGGCAGCGAAAGACGCCATGGCTCAGATTCTGGTCAACTCGCGCATGTGTGCCATGGGTCACCGGCCAATCTGCCAGGACACCGGTATTGTCACAGTGTTTGTCCGTGTCGGCATGAACGTGCAGTGGCAGGGGGATATGAGCCTCACCGATATGATCAATCAGGGTGTGCGTCAAGCCTACACTCACCCAGACAATGTGCTGCGTGCCTCGATTCTCAGCGATCCCGATGGCGAGCGCAAAAATACCGGGGACAACACTCCAGCAGTGATTCACTACGACATAGTGCCGGGGGATAAGGTCTCAATCGACGTTGCAGCCAAAGGCGGTGGCTCCGAAGCGAAATCTAAATTTGCCATGCTCAATCCCTCAGATTCTGTGGTCGATTGGGTATTGAAGATGGTTCCCACTATGGGAGCTGGCTGGTGTCCACCGGGCATGCTCGGCATAGGTATTGGCGGCACCGCTGAAAAAGCCATGTTGATGGCCAAAGAATCCCTGCTTGAGCATATCGATATCTCCGAGCTTCAGGCTCGAGGTGCCAGCAATCGCAACGAAGAGCTGCGTCTTGAATTGTTCGACAAAGTCAACGCCCTAGGCATAGGTGCGCAGGGTCTTGGCGGGCTTACCACAGTGCTGGATATTAAGATCAAAGACTATCCCTCTCATGCCGCCAACAAAGCCGTAGCTATTATTCCCAACTGTGCCGCCACCCGTCATCTGCACTTTGATCTGGATGGCAGTGGCCCAGCGCAGTTGGAGCCGCCGAATTTGGAAGACTGGCCCGAGATTACCTGGGAAGCTGACGAATCAGTGCGTCGAGTTAACCTAAATACGGTGACCCAAGAGGATATTGCCACCTGGAGCCCCGGAGACACCTTGTTGCTTTCGGGTAAAATGTTGACCGGACGCGATGCGGCGCATAAAAAAATGACCGACATTCTCGCCACTGGCGAAAAGTTGCCGGTAGACCTAACCGATCGCTTTATCTACTACGTGGGTCCAGTTGACCCGGTTCGTGAAGAAGCCGTTGGCCCTGCTGGACCCACTACAGCCACACGCATGGATAAGTTTACCCGCACCATGCTCGAGGAAACTGGCCTGATGGGCATGATCGGTAAAGCTGAGCGCGGGCAGCTGGGTATAGATGCTATTCGCGACAATGAAGCAGTCTATCTGATTGCCGTGGGTGGCGCGGCCTATCTGGTGTCCAAGGCAATTACCCACGCCGAAGTTGTAGCCTTCCCGGAGTTGGGAATGGAAGCGATTTACGAGTTTGAAGTGAAGGATATGCCGGTCACTGTGGCGGTTGATACCAAGGGCGAATCAGTGCATCGCATAGGGCCGCAGCTATGGCAGGCAAAAATTGAGGAAAAAGCGCTCACTTTGGTTTAATCTTAAGTGAATAGATCGGCTGTTCGGCTGGGTTGGGGAAGGGCAGCAGTAAGTAGGAAGCAGCAGTAAGGCCTAAAGCAATATCAGCACAGGCTCCAGAAAGGAGTTATTCAACATAAAAGGGAAATAATATGAAATCTATAAATGTAATCTTGGGAGCAACGGCACTGGTTTTGGCAGGGGCGACAACCGCCGCCGATAACTGGTACCTGGGTGCAAATGCAGGCTACTACGATCTCGATGGTGAACGCGCCATTAGTGAAGACCACAACACAGTCACCGCCGGTGTTCAGGTGGGTAAATACCTCTCTGATAATTTGGCCATAGAATTGGGTTATGGCGCCAATGTCGGACATGATGATGTCGACGTACTGTCACTCAACGCCATGCTCTGGCTGAGCAATAGCGATGCCACCAACTGGCGTCCCTATGTCTTGTTTGGTGCTAATCAGTACGACTTTCAGGACAGTTCTAATCTCGCCCTTGACCATGACGATCGCTCCACTCAGTTAATGGTGGGTGTTGGCATGGGTACAGAGTTTAGTCACGGCCTCGAGTTTCGGGCTGATGTGCGCGGCATGGCGGGTCACGATGAAGATGGCGAAGATATGGGCCTGCAGTTCTCGCTGAATAAAGTGTTTGGCAGCAAGTCAGTCGCGCCAGCGCCGGTAGTAGCACCTGTTGCTGCGCCGGTTGTCGCTGAAACTGAGCCAGAAGTGGAGCAAGAAGTTCGCACTATCACCGTGCGACTGAATGTTGAATTTGAATTTAACAAAGACACCGTGTTGGCGATTTATGGCGATCAATTGGATGCCATTGCCGCCGCCATGAAAGCCCATGATGATATTGATCTGGTGCTTGAGGGTCACACCGACAGCCGCGGAGCCGACCAATACAATATGAGTCTGTCTGACCGTCGTGCTGCAGCGGTTAAGGCCAAGCTGGTTGAAGACTATGGCATACCTGCGGAGCGCGTCAGTGCAGTGGGCTATGGTGAAACTCAGCCAGTGGCGAGCAACGAAACGGAAGAGGGCCGCGCACGCAATCGCCGTGTTGTCGGTGAGATGTCTTTTTCTGAAGTCTTTAACTTCTAAGTAGTTTAATTTGTCTGTAGTCCCTAAAACGGCGCTGTTATCAGCGCCGTTTTTTTATGCATAAAAAATCATTGTGATGGATAATGCAGCATGGCAAATCTGAGAGGATGAAAAATGGACAACACATTCTATTGGCACGACTACGAAACCTTTGGTATCAATCCGTCAATCGACAGACCCAGTCAGTTTGCCGGTCTGCGCACTGACTTTGACTTAAACCCCATTGGTGAACCGCTGGTTATCTACTGCCAGCCACAGCCGGATCTGCTGCCCGCGCCCCAGGCCTGCTTAGTCACCGGCATTACCCCTCAGCACGCGCTCAAGGAAGGTCTTGCCGAGCCTCAGTTTATCGATGCCATCCATCAGCAGATGTCACGGCCCAACACCTGTAGCGTCGGCTACAACAGCATTCGCTTTGACGATGAAGTGACCCGCTATACCCTTTATCGAAATTTCTATGACCCCTATCAGCGGGAGTGGAAAAACGGCAACTCGCGCTGGGATATTATCGATATGCTGCGCCTCTGCCGCGCCCTGCGCCCCGAGGGTATCGAATGGCCGGACCATGAGCCGGGCCGCCCCAGTTTTAAGTTGGAAGACCTGACTGCCGCCAATGGCCTGGCCCACGAAGCGGCCCATGATGCGCTCTCCGATGTCACCGCCACCATTGCCATGGCCAAGTTGGTCAAGCAAAAGCAGCCGCGACTATTTGATTACGCCCTGCAAAATCGCGGTAAAAAAGCGATCGCCGCGATGCTCGACCTCAAGGCGCGGAAACCGTTTTTCCATATCTCCGGCATGCTTGCCAAAGAGCATATGTATGGGGCGCTGATGATCCCCCTGGCCCAGCACCCGACCAATAGCAATGGCATTATCTGCTTTGATCTCTCCGCCGACCCCGAGACTCTGGTGAGCCTTAACGAACACCAGATTCGCGATCGCGTATTTACTGCCAGTAGTGATTTACCTGAAGGCACAGAGCGTATTCCCCTCAAGGTTATCCATATCAATAAGGCACCGGTAGTGACCACTCACAAGCTAGTGGATGCCGCCGCGGCCAAGCGTTTGGATATTGACCTTGAGCGCTGTGACCGCAACTGGCAGCGCCTTAATAGTCTGGACCTCAGTGAGAAGCTACAGCTGGTATTTCGCGATCAAAAATTCCCAGCCAAATCCGATGCCGAGCAACAGCTCTATGGCGGTTTTTTACCGAACCAGGATAAGAGCCTACTGGATGATGTGCGCCGCGCCACGGTGAGTGACTTTACCCAGCAACAATTCTATTTTGCCGATCAGCGCTACAACCAACTGCTGTTTAGCTATCGCGCCCGCTATTTCCCCGAATCCCTGACTGCCGAAGAGCAGCAGACCTGGCTCGAGAGCTGTCGCTGGCGTCTGACTGATGAGGCTTCCGGCTACCTAACCTTGCAGCAAAACCGCAAGACCTTGGATGAATTACTCGCCGACAGCAGCCTAAGCGATCACAAGCGCGGCGTGCTCCAGGCACTGGAGAGCTGGAGCCAATCGGTGGCAGAGCGCTTTGCTTTGTAGTGGGCTCTTTAGTGAGTTCTTTAGTGAGTTCTGTAGTTTGGCTGCCTAGCTTTAGTCGCCTAGTGAACTGCGTTTGTAATTGAGAAGCACCGGTAAACAGGCTAGAATCCGCCAACTAAATTGCCCCCAAGGTACCCTGTGAATTTTACCGGCGCGCACATACTTTCCATCGGCCAGTTTCAGCGGCAGGATGTTGAACAGATTTTCTCCGTAGCAGATCGAATGGAACCCTATGCCCTGCGCAAAAGGGTTACTCGCGTGCTTGAAGGCGCAATTCTCGGCAATATGTTTTTCGAAGCCAGCACCAGAACCCGAGTCAGTTTCGGCTCGGCGTTTAATCTGCTCGGTGGCGAAGTGCGCGAGACCGCCGGCTTTGAAAGCTCGGCACTGGTCAAAGGCGAATCCCTCCAGGACACTGCCAGAGTATTGTCTGGCTTTAGCGATGTGATCTGCATGCGTCATCCCCAGGAAGGCTCGGTAGCGGATTTTGCCAGCGCCAGTCGGGTGCCGGTGATGAACGGCGGTGACGGTTCCAACGAACATCCTACCCAAGCATTATTGGATCTCTATACCATTGGTCGCGAGCTGGGGGCCAAAGGCCGCACCATCGACGGACTGCGAATTGCCATGATCGGCGATCTGCGCCATGGCCGCACCGTACACTCCCTGAGTAAGCTGCTCAGTCTCTACAATAACATTCAGGTGATGCTGATCTCGCCGAAAGAGCTGGCTCTGCCAGAGAACATCATTGAGCAGATGCGTAGCGCCGGCGCCACTGTCACCATCTCCGATGAACTGAATAACAGTATCGCCAATGTGGATATTGCCTACTCCACGCGTATTCAGGAAGAGCGCTTTACCAGCAAAGCCGAAGCGGATGTATACCGCGGCAAGTTTCGTCTCAATCAGGCGATCTACACCCAACATTGCGAGCCGAACACAGTGATTATGCACCCGCTGCCAAGAGACTCCCGCAGCGATGCCAATGAGCTTGACTGTGATCTCGACGACAACCCCAATCTGGCCATTTTCCGCCAGACCGACAATGGTCTGCTGATTCGCATGGCGCTATTTGCCCTGGTGCTGGATGTGGTGGATAAAGTCGATGAATTCTCTCATGAGGTTCAGTGGTACAACTCGCGACAGCAGTAAAACCGCTAATAAAAATGTGTTCCAAGTATTCAACCGAGCAGCCCAAAGAATCAAAAAATAAAGGGTTCAGGCAGAGCGTACTTTTGAGGTTCTAATGAGTGAATTTGACGATATTCGTCCCTACAACGACAGTGAAGTGCCTGCGGTAATTGCGCGTCTGATTGCCAGCCCGGAATTTATCGACCTGCTGCTGTCTCGGCGCGCGCCTCTATTAAGCAAAATCTGCCCCTGGCTATTGCGTCCGCTGTTGCGTCGTGTGCTGACCAAAGCCGCTAAAAAGATGCATACGGTCGCCGACCTGCAGAGCTATCTGACTATTTCACTGAAAGCGCTGGTGGCAAAAACCACCGATGGTTTTAGCTTCAGTGGTTTAGACAAGCTCGACCCCGCAAAATCTTACCTGTTTCTTAGCAACCACCGCGATATCGCCATGGATCCCGCGATGGTCAACCTAGCGCTGATCGAAAGCGGGTTGGACACATTGCGCATCGCCATTGGCGACAACCTGCTGAGCAAACCCTTTGCCTCAGACCTGATGCGAGTTAATCGCAGCTTTATTGTTAAGCGCTCGGTTGTTGGACGTCGCGACAAGCTCAATGCACTGAAAAACCTCTCTGGCTATATCCGCCACTCCATAACGCAAGATGGCGTCTCAATCTGGATTGCCCAGCGTGAAGGGCGGGCCAAAGATGGTCAGGACCGCACCGAAACCGCACTGTTAAAAATGCTCGCCCTGTCGCGCAGCAAAGAGCAGAGCTTTGCCGAGGCCTCTGGTGAGCTGGCTATAGTGCCGGTCAGTATTTCCTATGAGTACGATCCCTGTGATGTGGACAAAGGCCGTGAGCTATTTGCCAAACAGAATGGCCAGGAATACATCAAGCAGGAGTTTGAGGACCTCGACACCATTCAGAAGGGACTTGTTGGCTATAAAGGACGAGTTCATGTGGCCTTTGGCAAAGCGTTCACTGATGAGTCTAGCGATCAGCTAGAGAACGCCGACAAACTGGCCGTAGCCATAGATCAGCAGGTTTACAGCCAGTACAAACTGTTCCCGAGCAATATTATTGCCTACCAACTATTGGGGAACACTGAAGGCCTAGAACAGGCCAAGGCGCTGTGGCCAGATTGTGATTGGTTCGACGTAGAAGCCTCATTTAAAAGTCGCCTCAGTGCTGCACCGCGAGATTATCGTACTATTATTACCGAGAGCTACGCCGCACCGGTATTCAACTATTGTCAGGCGACACAGGGATGTTAATTTTTTGTTAGACGCAGAAGTCAGAGAGACAATCCAGCAGGGCTATCGCAAGTTCTTGAAGTCACGTGACCTGAGCCCCCGTCTCGGCCAAAAGCAGATGATCGCCACCGTCGCCAACGCCCTCAGTGACGACGATCCAGACAAGCGTCTGGCGGTGGTTGAAGCGGGCACAGGTACAGGTAAAACCGTCGGCTATCTAATCGCCGCACTGCCCATCGCACGAGCCTTAAAAAAGACTGTGGTCGTGGCCACCGGCACCATTGCCCTGCAAGAACAGCTAATCCACAAAGACCTTCCCGAGCTACTTGAAGCCTGCGGCTGGGATCACAGCTGCGCACTGGTTAAAGGCCGCGGACGCTACGCCTGTAACCTGAAAATGGAACAGTGCCTCGACGCCATCAAATCAAAAGACGCCGGACTGTTTTTGTTCGAAGATGAAGAAGCCTTTAACCCGAATGTGCAGACCGAAGACCTCTATCGTGAAATGTCCGAGGCCCTGGCCGAAGGCACCTGGGATGGGGACCGTGACTCCTGGGAGTCACGTATACAGGATGTGGAATGGCGCGCACTGACCATTGATCGCCGCCAGTGCAGCGGACGCCGCTGTCGCTTCGTTAATCAATGTGCCTTCTTTAATGCCCGCAATGAACTTGAAGAGAGCGAATGCATAGTCGCCAACCACGATCTGGTGATGGCTGACTTGGCTCTGGGAGGCGGTGCGATTCTGCCGCCACCGGAAGACTGCATTTATATCTTCGATGAAGGCCACCGTATCGGTGACACCGCCATCCGTCACTTCGGTGCCGAGTGCCGGGTTAACAACAGCATTACCTGGCTAGAGCGCTTGCAGAAGCAGTGCAAAGGTCAGGCACCTATATTTGAAAAAGACACCGCACTAGCGGAACAGCTGCCGCGTATTGAGCGGGAAGCGACAAAAATTATTGAGCTGCTTAATTTTGCCTATCCAATACTCCAACAAGCATTGGAATCTGCCGAGTCTCCTGAAGACGGACGCTACAGATACGCCAATGGCGATATAGGCGAAGGACTGCGGGATATAGCCTCACAGCTGGCTAAAACCACCAGTGCCTGGCTCGGGCGACTAGAGGTCTTGGTGGACACCCTCAGCGATGCTCTGGGGGATAAAAATTATCCTATTCCCGCACCCGATGTGGAACTGTTCTATCAGCAGGCCGGCAGCTGGCAATCCCGCGCAGAGCAGTTATTAGCTTTGTGGGACAGACTCCAGCGGGAAATCAAAGCTGGCGCCATGCCACTGGCCTGTTGGCTGCGTCTCGACGATAGCGGCGGCAATATTGATATCTCGGTCAACGCCAGCCCAATTCAAGCGGCAGAACTATTGAGCGATGTCTTGTGGGGCAGCTGCTATGCCTCAGTGGTTACCTCGGCAACTCTGCGAGCGCTGGGCTCATTTCAAACCTTACAGCGCGAGACCGGCATTCCCGACTTCGCCCACTTTATGACTGTTGCCGGAGCCTTCGACTATCAGCAAGCCGCGGTGATTCGTGTGCCGGCAGATGCGGTTGAAGGCAACCAGGCAGACGCTCACACCCGTTATATTATTGATCACTTCGCCGAGTACGAAGTACCTCAGTGCGGTACTTTGATACTGTTCTCGTCCCGCAGGCAGATGGAGCAGGTCTACGATGACCTGTCCAAAGATCAGCAGAAAAATATTTTGATTCAGGGTCAACTATCCAATCGCGAGATGGTACGCCTGCACAAAGAGCGCATTGATCAGGGCCGCACCAGCGTCTTGATGGGGCTGGCCAGCTTTGCCGAAGGTGTGGATCTGCCCGGTGACTACTGTCGCCATGTGGTGATTGCCAAGCTGCCCTTTGCGGTGCCCGATGACCCACTTCATGAAGCCCTGTCGGAATGGATTGAAGCTCGGGGTGGTAACTCGTTCTTTGATATATCCCTGCCCATAGCGTCTTTGAGGCTGGTTCAGGCCTGTGGTCGACTGCTGCGTACCGAAAAAGATACCGGCACTGTGACCATTCTGGATAAACGCTTAATCACCAAGCGCTATGGCAACCAGCTGTTAAATGGACTGCCGCCTTTCCGTCGTGAGATTGGGTAGCCATAGCAGGTTTGAAGAGCCTGCTTAAAAAGTAGGGGGAGAGTCTATGAGCGAACGCCACAGCCAGCTAGCCAACCTGCTCTTTGAGCTGGAAAAAGAACTCCGAGAATCACAGCTGTGGGCAGAACAGAGCCCAGCGCCCGAAGCGCTGCTCAGCACCGAACCCTTTTCAATTGATCTGCTGACCTTCACCGAATGGCTACAGTTTATTTTCTTACCCAAGATGTATGCCACCATCGAGGCGTCAGAAGACCTACCACAGAGCTGCAGTATTGCGCCCATGGCAGAACAGTTTTTTAGTGCTGAGGAAGTGTCGGCAACAAAATCTAACGAGGGTTCTAGCGGGAATTCGAATGAGGGCTCTAAAGAAACCGCCGGAAAAATTGATCGAGGATCAATTATCCGGCGTCTCGAAGCAATCGATTACTTTATTTGCGATCAGTAGCCGGGCGCTTGCTGGGCTTGCGCGGTGCTGAGTCAGCACCGCGATGCGCTTTAGGCTTGCCCTTAAACGCAGGCTTGTCCTTGCTGAAGCTAGGCTTATCGCGCTTGCCGCCGGAAGGCTTCGCATTACGCTGTTCGCCAGCAGTGCCATTATCAACACTGATCTTTAAAGGCTTCTGGCAAACACGAACCTTGTACAGGTGATCAAACAACTGTTTCGGCATACCTTCTGGCAGATCAACAGTACTGTAGTCATCATGCAGTTTGATATGACCAATAAACTGCGCATCGATCTCCGCTTCATTGGCAATCGCGCCAACGATATTCTTTGGCGACACATCATCGTTGCGGCCTACCTCAATGCGGTAGGTGATCATGGCAACTTCATTGCCTTCGCCATCTACAGTCGGGCCCTTGTCGCGTGGTGGCTTGGGCGCGCGATCAGGACGCTGACTTCTGTCACTGCGGTCCTTTCTTTCATTACGATCGGGTCTTTCGTTTCGGTCGCTGCGCTCACGGGGCTTGCGCTCGTTGCGATCACTAGCTGAAGCACGAGGAGTGTCTATAGCAACCATCTTCGGGAACAGCGGACGTTCTTTCTGGGCTTCAAAGGCCAGAGCGGCAGCCAACAGAACCATATCGATTTCATTCTCAGCGGCAACTTCTTTTACCAGAGAGTGAAACTTATCCAGTTTGGTCGACTTACACATGCCAACCAACTGCTCTTTAAACAGAGCAATGCGCTGGCCGCTGACTTCTTCGTTGCTCGGCAGATTAAACGAACTAATCGGCTGACGGGTCGACCTCTCAATCGAGCGCAACATGCGAGTTTCTTTCTGAGTCACAAACATGATCGCCTTACCTTCACGACCAGCACGCCCAGTTCGACCAATACGGTGAACATAAGACTCATTGTCGTAGGGAACGTCATAGTTGATTACATGACTGATACGCTCAACGTCCAAACCGCGAGCGGCGACGTCGGTGGCCACAACTATATCCAGCTGGCCTTTCTTCAAGCGATTGATCGTGCGCTCACGCAGTGTCTGAGTCAGGTCACCGTTAAGTGCCGCTGAGGAAAATCCACGAGCTTCAAGCTTCTCGGCAATTTCCAATGTCGACGACTTGGTGCGCACAAAAATAATCATGCCATCAAACTGCTCAACATCGAGGATGCGAGTCAGGGCATCCATCTTCTGGTGGCCTTTAACCATCAGGTGAGACTGAGCAATACGCTCAACTGTTTTAGTCTTGTTTTGAATGCTGACCACTTCTGCATCACCGAGATATTTATCGGCAACACGTTTGATCGCTGGCGGCATAGTGGCAGAGAACAGTGCGCGCTGACATTCCGGTGGCGTCTTGGCCAGAATGGTCTCAACATCATCGATAAAGCCCATGCGCAACATCTCATCTGCTTCATCCAAAATCAGACCCTTAATATTGCTCAGGTCCAAGCTGCGACGACGCAAATGGTCGAGCATACGACCTGGTGTGCCTACAACAACTTGAGCGCCGCGCTTTAACCCGCGCAGTTGGCCACCAATATCTGCACCACCGTAGATCGGCAGAACATGGAAACCTTTGATATGTTTGGCATAGCTTTGGAACGCCTCAGCCACCTGAATCGCCAACTCACGAGTTGGAGTCAGAACCAGAATCTGAGGTGATTTTTGTTTCTCATCCAGCACACTCAGGAAAGGCAGCGCAAAAGCTGCAGTCTTGCCAGTACCCGTCTGTGCTGTACCCAGAAGGTTTTTACCTTCCAGAAGGATCGGTATGCTCGCCTCTTGAACGGGAGAGGGTTGCTCGTAACCGAGTTGCAGTACGGCTTTGAGGACGGGGGCAGAAATACCCAGTGATGCGAAGTCAACGGACGACATTAAATTACCTGTGCTTGGGGAGTTTTGGGCCCCGGATTAAGAGGCGGCGAAGTATACGCCTAAGTGGCGCTTTTTTATACTTTATTCGGCTTTGTTTTTGTTCCCAGGAGATGGCTTCAATCCTAGGCTGGCATTGAGTAAAAAGTCCGTTTTCACCTGCGGTGGATTGCTAGGATAGATAGTCAAAATGCAGGGAAGCAAATTGTGAAAAAATTCAGCTTTGTAAACAAGCAATCACTCAAGGAATTTAAAGCACTGCCACGCAAAATCCAGGAGCGTTTTGCTGCGGATTTGAATGAAATCTGCAAGGGTAAAGAGCCTTATTCACCATTCAAACACATTGCCAGCATTGTCGGCATTGGTGCCATTGAATTGATTGAAAATGGCCGTCCAGCCTATCGCACCATCTATGTTGCCAAGTTTAAACAGACCGTCTTTGTGCTGCACTCGTTTACTAAAACCACCAATGGCGTGGACCGCAAAGCGATGGCCACAGCAAAACAGCGCTACAAGCTAATGGCAGCTGAACTAAAAAAATAACATATCAGTACTTGTATATTTCTAAAAAGGGAATAATATATCAATTCTGATATATGAGGTGATCAAATGACTTCCATTCAATACGACAATATTTTCGACGCCATCACTGATAATCCCGAAGAAGCTAGTGAACTTCAAACACGGGCGGATCTAATGAGCGTGATACGAGATATAGTCCAAGAGAACAGCTGGAAGCAGGCCGAAGCCGCAGAGAAAATGGGCCTCACCCAGCCTCGGGTGAGTAATTTGCTCAATGGCAAAATTGATAAATTCTCAATCGACCTCCTGATGACCTGCCTGTTTCGTCTTGGTTATCGTTTTAAACCAGTTTACAAAAACAAGCGACTAACCATCGATGTCCGAGCCGCCTAGAAGGCACAGCATCAAAGAATAACCTCAACTACCACCTCAGTCTTTACTGAATTAGCGATAAAGCATTGGTCGTGGGATTGATGGTGCATCTTTTTCAGCTGCTCCAGTGTTGGCGTTTTGTCACCACCAAAAGTCACCTTGGGTCGAAGAGTGACTTTCGTCATCGAGATCTTGCCATCGGTATCCTTTTTCATCACACCGATCGGATTATCAATATATTCATCAATCACAAAGCCTCGCTTCCCCGCGATCCCCAAAAAGAACAGCATATGACAGCTGGACAGTGAGGCAATAAACGCCTCTTCAGGATCCACATTGGCTTCAACCGAATAGGGCAGCGGCACAATTGATGGGGCAGAGGACGCAGCAACAACCGCGCCGCCATCAAATTCCCAGCTGTGGCCGCGGCTGTATTTATTATCGGTGAAGGCTTCTTCGGGTTGGCGCTTCCAGGTTATCTTTGCGCTATATTCAGACATTTCCTGATTTCCCTATTGTTTGTTAATGACTTTAACGGCATCCGCAAGGGTCTTTGACCCTCTGTTCTGTAACTGCTTGATCACACTGTTTAAATCCTGCTCCGATCTATTTTGGCTGAGTTTGTACTTGCACTGAATCTGTGTAATCTCTATTTCAAAGCCAACAATATGCTTTAGCATTCCCGCGTTATAGTCTGGTTCCCAATAGGTTTCAAAGGCCTCTTCATACTTGTTGCTCAGAGTGTCGACGATGGTTTTCACCGCAGTGAGCTCTGGAAGAATCTTACATATTCCATAGATATGTACCGCCTGATAATTCCATGTAGGGACCCCAGGGTTTAGGTACCAGGACGGAGAAATATAACCATGGGGCCCTTCCAGAGTGATCATCACTTCTTGCCCATTAATATTCTTACTCTGAGGGTTTTGTCTGGCGAAATGACCAAAGAGTTTTTGCTTATCATCGCTGACTAAAAAGGGAATATGGGTTGAGAATAGCCTTCCCTGAACGGTTGATATGATTTGCCCAAATGCATTGTGCTCGATAAAAGAGAAAATTTCGTCACGATCAGTGATGTGGAAATGCTTAGGTATGTACATTGGGAGCGGGTACCTGCGAGGTTAGTCAAATGTTACTAACAAGGTAGCACAGGAATATGCCCCTATTACCCCAGTATGTACTCCGGCTTCTATTATCTTAGTAAATGCCCGTCATGGATAAGGAAAGCTATCGAAGCCGAGGAAATTGGGTTTAAATACTCAGCTCAAAAAAATAATAATTAGCCACAGGATTCCTCATGTCAGAGCTCTACCTAGTCCGCCACGCCCAAGCCTCCTTTGGCGCTGCCAACTACGATCAACTTTCAGATCTAGGTCATCAGCAATCCCGTTGGTTAGGCGAGCACCTGGGTAAGCGTGGAGCCCGCTTTGACACTTTTGTGCTCGGCGATATGGTTCGTCACCATGAAACCATGGACGGCATCTGCGCCGGTATGGATATCGATGGCAGCGATCGCATCGTGCTGCCGGGACTGAATGAATATAACTTCACCGAAATGACCGAAGCCTACGGCAAAAGTCATGGAGACGACCCGCTCTACCAAACCATTGCCGCCAACCCAGATGACCGCAGGAACTACTTCCGCCTACTGCGCAAAGTGTTGACCGTCTGGACTAGAGGCGAAATCGATAATGTGCCGGAAACCTGGATCGAATTTAAAACCCGGGTACTCGATGCCCAGCAGCAGATTCAAGCTCTGGCCGACAGTGGCCAATGCATTCTTGCCATTGGTTCCGGTGGTTCGATTAGTACCTTTGTGGGAGGGGTATTGGGGATTCCCGATGAGAATGTGTTTGATCTAAATCTACAGTATAAAAACACCGCGATTAGCCACTTCTTTTTCAATACTAAGAAGATGAACCTGACCGGGTTTAACAGCATTCCGCATTTGGATACCAATGAGATGGAACAGTACATTACCTACGGATAAAGCGCTGCTTTTTAATTGGGGCCGTATCGCTTATTTTTTGATCAACATTTGCTGTGTGGGCTGATTACAGGTCAGTTCACATAAGTATTAATGAAAAAATAAGCAGTAATTCCACAGCTCGTAACAATCACAAATGCTCTTACATATTGCTGGGATAGCCGTTTAGAAATATGAGCTGCTACATACCCTCCAGCCAAGCTTCCGACAAGAACAATAATCCCCTCGTGCCAAGCAATTACACCATCATAGATAAACAGGGTTATAGCCACTAAGGATACGACTGAAGATATAAGAAGCTTCATCCCATTCATGGCGTTAATGTTGGTATATCCAGCCAATGCAAGGTAGCTAAGAGAGATAATTCCAAGTCCAGCGTTAAAGAAGCCACCGTAAATACACACACCTAGCAGTATCAAACCGAGTAGAAATGCGCCAAATGCTGAGGCATGCTGGTGTCGAGAGCTGAGTCGTTTTAAATTAGCGTTTATGTTTCCACCGAAGATAAACAGAACGGTTGCTGCCAAAAATAACCATGGAATGGCTTCCTGAAACAGTAACTCAGGTGTCTGGAGCAGCAGCCATGCGCCGATAACACCACCAATCAAGCTTAATATGATTAGCTTTGGCAATTCTTTCTTGTGTGCATATAGTTCGTCCTTAAAGACATAAGTACCGCTAAGATATCCTGCGCATGAAGAAAAAGTGTTGGTTGCATTTGCGCTAATTGGCGGTACTCCGACAAACAGTAGCGCAGGAAAAGTGATAAAACTACCTCCGCCCGCAATTGAGTTGAGTACGCCGCCGAAAAATCCTGCACTGAAAAGAAATATTAATTCAAATATCACAGTTAATTATCGCTTTGAGGTGTTTTTAGAATGTTGAGAATTTAAGTTTATCGATTTCGCAGAGTACCACTTTTTAACATAAGGGGTGAGGCTGTCGGATGGGTCTGGATTCTGGGTCAACTTAGCGACGGCGCGCTTATTATTACTGCCATGTAGCTTATTTTCACCAGTATTCGTTATGGAGGATTTCAAGGTTTCTTAACAGTGTTAACTGTTAGCAGCGAATAATTTTATGGACAGAAGCCTACTCAGGTAATTAACGTCTACCGAGCCATGCTGGTCACTATGGGTATGGCGAGCAGATGCTAGGGGCCTACAAGTCCACGTTGATCAAAAAATAAGCGATACGGCCCCAATTACGTTAGTTCCTGTCATATGGATACTCCTTAGACAATAGTATTGCCTATTAAAAGTGTCCGTTAAAGTATGGCAGGTTCAATACGGCCCCAATTACGAGCGCTTACCTTTCAACCACCGCTTGGCGGTAAGCTTTTTAAGCTGTCTTTTGTATTTCACTGTGCAAAATTTCTCTATATTCCCCTGGGCCAAATTAAACATTTGCGCTGAAATTAGAGCGCCTATAGCATGGACAGCCTCATGGCGATCCAGTCCCTGGCGGACTAATTTTGCAATGGTTTCAGGTACCAATTCGATATTTGTTGCAATTTGATTTTCGACAATTACATGTATCAATGCATGCCCTGGGAGGGAGTCTTCAGATAATGGTTCGTCTAGCCCTCGGTGAAATTTCCGGACTAATTCAGACCTCATTAATTCATCAACTTCCAACCACTCATCAGCATCTATTGAGTTTGATGGATTGTATTCCTGCATGTCTCTCTAGCCTCCCTAAGCTTGTAATCGCTTATAGTTTTTTATGGCACCATTAGCCAAAAAAACAACCCTCTGCATCCTCGCTTACAATTGATAAAAACTCCTCGAAATACCGAACCCTAGGGGCCGGTTTATAGCTATGCCATTTTAAATCCTGGCGTTGCCAGAAAATTTTCCATATACCGTCCTTTTTTACATAGGTGGCTTTGGCGAAGGGCAATTCCATTATCTTTTCGGGGTTGCGCCAGTTTGGGCGGATCTCGAATAATTCGACACTTTGATCAACAATACGGTAACCGAAATCCAGCTGGCTGCGCAGTTGAGCGGGAGGGCGCTTGATAGCGAAGAATTTTTCTATCTCTCTTTCACAGCGTTTTACTTCAAATTCACTTATGGTCATATCAATATTGTCGTTGTTAGTTTTATCTAATACTCTGATTTTCGGGCTTGTTACCACTTAAAAAACCCAAGCCACCAAAAGCCAAATAATTACAAAAAACAAAAAGAACCCACCCAAAATAAACTGAATCTCACCCAATAACCCATCCCCAGCCGAGATGGCAAAAATAATCATAATCACAATAGTGACAAAGAATGAAATAACCGCTGAATCTCTAAACCCCAGCCCTGGCGCAAAATGCACACTCACCAGCTCAGCCACAATCGGCGCCATCAGAAAAATAGCCACACCCAATACCAACACTAGGCTGACAATGGCTATGGCGATCTTGCGGGTTTCGTTTTTATCTTTTTCGTCTGTTTCACCTAACATAATGATCACTCAGCATTTTGATTGGCTTTAATAAGCTCACGGATTTTGTTGGGATCTGGCATGCCGCTGGCAATGATTTCTGGAGAATCTCCTGCGGTGTAGATCTCGATAGTGCCGACACCAAAGATGCGGTTAAAGAATGACTGCTTAACTTTGGTGGTGCGCACACTGCTGATATTCACTTCTGAGCGCTCTTTGCTGAGTAGGCCTTTTTCAAAGAGGATCTCATTGTCATTAACCGTGAGCTTTGAGGCTTTGTTTTTGAGGTGCCAGGCCAGCAGAATCAGCAGACCTAATCCCCCAGCAGGGATAAGTATTAAACAGATGATAAATCCCAGGGGATTGTTCTTAAACATAACGGGGTGTTCGGAATACAGCTCGCTCATGGTGTTGCTCCTTGATAAATGCCGGTTAGGCCTTTTTTATTAGTTATATAGGTTTTTTTGCCACAGTGTTATAGGGCATTAATCAGAATCCACAGTGAGCTCACTAAGATGGTGATCATGGTGGTGGACATGCCGATGGGGCGCAGGGTCTTGGGGCCAAGCTCAGTGATCGCTAGGTAATGGCAGATACGCCCAAGAATCAGAGCGATGCCAAGAACATGTAGCCACGCGTCCTTGGCTCCCACAAGTTCCATTGCCACAAGCAGGAGTAGGGCGATAGGCACGGTCTCAACAAAGTTACCCTGGCCACGGATGCGTCGCAGCATTTCTGGATCGTCGCCGGTGCCGATCAAAATTTTGCTTTGCACTCGGTATAAACCGGCGCGCAGTGTAAAGGGGATAAATAGCAGGCCCAATAGGGCGATGTAGATGGGTGTAATGCTTAGCAAAGTTGGCAGTTGCATGTTAACTCCGTTGAAGATGATTGGACTTGGCTGGCTGTGGTATGTGCTGGCTCTTAAAAGCGCAGTCAATTTCCCCACTCATTGGATTTAAAATAGACCAAACCACGGTGCTTTACCTGTTTAACCGGCCGTTTGCCGTTGTCTGAGATCAGCAGAACTCCGGAGTCCTGTTTTTTATAGTGGCAATCAGCTGCTGCGGGTTAAACTGTGGCGCTTAAACTTAAAGCCAAAACTAAAACAAACAGCCAATCGGCTGATAACAACTATTAAGGGGAGATTAGCGTGACAACAGAATTTGATATGAGCGGCAAGGTGGCTATGGTCACAGGTGCATCCAGTGGTTTTGGTGTGAATTTTGCAAAAATTTTGGCTGCTCGTGGCGCCAAGGTAGTAGTCGCGGCGCGCCGTGTTGACCGTCTTGAAGCTCTGGTAGCAGAGATTCAAGCAGCCGGTGGTGAGGCCTGTGCAGTGGCTATGGATGTCACCAGTGCGGACTCGGTTACTGCTGCCTTTGACAAGGGCGAAGCGGCCTTTGGCACCATTACTGTGATTTCCAATAATGCCGGTGTTGCCGATGGTAAGAGTGCATTAAAAGCGGACGAAGCGAGCTGGGACTGGGTTGTAGACACTAACCTTAAAGGCGTGTGGATGGTGGCTCAAGAAGCGGCTAAGCGTATGGTTGCAGCTGGTGTGGGTGGAAGCATTGTCAATACAGCCTCTATTTTGGGACTCCGTGTCGCCTTTGCTCAGTCGGTTTACTCGGCCTCTAAAGCTGGCGTGATTCAGCTGACCAAAGCCCAAGCTCTGGAGTGGGGCCGCAAAGGTATTCGTGTCAATGCATTGTGTCCTGGATACTTTCTAACCGAAATGACTGAGATGTTGTTTGATTCCCCTGAGAGTGCCAAGTTTCTTGGCTCGTCACCCTTGGGACGTGCGGGCAACATGGACGAGATCAGTGCGCCATTTTTGCTCTTGGCCAGTGATGCCGGCAGTTATTTGACTGGTGTTGCAATGCCGGTCGATGGAGGGCAATCTATCGGCAGCATGTAACAACGTTAATTAAACTGCACAGATGGAAATGTTATGAGTTTGCAAGATAATCGCCGTGAATATGATTATGGAAAATTAACCCGAGAGTCTCTGTCGGCCAGCCCCTTCGATCAGTTTACGCTGTGGATGGAGCAGGCGATTGAGGCGGGTATTCAGGATCCCACGGCGATGAGCGTAGCCACCGTGTCTGCCGAGGGTAAACCTTGGCAGCGCATGGTGCTGTTAAAAGACTTTGATCAGCGCGGCTTTGTCTTCTATACCAATCTCGGTAGCCGCAAGGCTCAGGAGATCGCTGCCAACCGGCAGGTGAGTCTGCATTTCCCTTGGTTGCAGTTGGACCGTCAGGTGATTGTTGGTGGGCGTGCCGAGCGTTTATCCACTGTGGATGTGATGAAGTATTTTCTCAGCCGTCCCAAGGGCAGCCAGTTAGCTGCCTGGGCCTCTAAGCAGAGCAGTCGAATTAATTCCCGCCAGGCATTGGAAACCCAGTTTGCTCAGATCAAAGAGAAGTTTGCTGAAGGTGAGATTCCCTTGCCGGATTTTTGGGGAGGTTTTCGGGTAGTACCTGAGGAGATTGAGTTTTGGCAGGGCGGCGAGATGCGCCTCCATGATCGCTTTAGGTATTGCCACTCTGAGGACGACAGTGGCAGTTGGGATATCAGTCGGCTGTCGCCCTGATCGATTCAATCGCTAATCGAGATTCTCGATCAGTGTACTAAGTCTTTTTTCATCACGCAGATCGGTTAGGGTCAAGATAGCCTTTCCATCTCTAATGACGACTAATGTAGGTAGGTCTTTAACCGAATATTGATGAAATAGGCGGTTACTTTTATCTATGGATACTGGCAGCTTAATGGCATATTTCTTTTTGTATTCAGTTAGGGCTTTATCATCGGTCCATAATCTTGAAACAATCCCTTGCCATAGAATGTCTGGATACCTTTCAGTGATGCTGTTGATAGTATTCTGAGCGGTTATGCAGTGCTGTGAATGCGTTGGCCGACTGTCCTTCAGGTACCAATCACACCAAGTTGCGGTAAAAAACAGGGCGTGGGTTTGGCCATCGTCTAAGTCTATTGGCAGGTCCGCTTCCTGCTCAGTAAATACATCGCGATCTAGCGCTGCTAAGGCGCTGCTCTGGGAAAGTAGGTCAATTTTGTTGTCTAGCGCTTGATCTGCTTTGTGTCCTCGGTGAACCAAATTCATATCGCGATCAAATAACAAATGGTCTGGGGTGCCAATTAGCCGAAATGACTGAGCCAAGTCGCCGCTCTTATCAATGGCCATTGGCATGGTGAGTCCGAACTCTTTGATGGTGTTTTCTACATCTGCAATCGTATCGTTGATCCCCAAATTTATACCAATAATTTCAATGGAGTCACCATACTGTTTTTGGATATGCTCAAAGTGGGGCATTTCCTTACGGCAGGGCTGGCACCAAGTGGCCCAAAACTTGAGATAAACCGGTCGATTGCCTCGGTGCTGGGCTAGGGTTATTGTTTCTCCTGAGATGAGATGGAGAGGGCTGTTAAGTAGTTTATCCGGCAAATTGGTAGACAGTGCACTCATAGAAAATAGTGCGGTGAGAAGAAACAATTGAATATATTTGTACATGAAAAATCCTTTTTATTTAGGTCACTGTATTAATTATTACTCTGAACAATACGTCATGCTGTCTTAATCCTCTAGGGTAACCCGAGCGACAAAAAATACTTTTGACGGATGTCTGGGTTTGCCTTAAATAATGAGTGCCTCTTCGATGCCCTTGGTGAGATAGCGTAAGCGGCGTCGATTTTCCACGGACGGCGCTTGCCCTAAATAATAGTCGCCGTTCTCCGCGAAATCGTGTTTTTTTGCTGCATCGGGAATAATATGAGGTTCGACTTCCCACCGCTATTGAGTCTCGACAGGGATTTTGCTGACACCCGCTGGGGTGAAGTAGGCGGAGATTTGAAACGAAGGTGGTGGCTATAAGCTCAATATATCAGGATAGAAGGCGAGGTTGCTTACCGCGGGGTAGTGTCAGTTGTCAGCCTAAAGAGGCCCGGGCAGGGCTGAAAAATTGGTGGCATAGAAGACCTTTAGCCGACAGAAAAAATCTAGACGCTGGCAAGAACAAGCAGTTGTTAGTTACCGGCCCCTGTTTTGCCAGAGACCGTTTTGATCAAGGTTATAAATTGACAATTTGTGGTCGTTTAGATGCTACTGCAATCATAATATCTTTGACATCCTCATTTTCGACGCCAGCATCAAGCAACACTCTTCTGAGAAGTTCTGCGACCTTCATAAAATGATCTTCGGTGATGTGCCTGTTTGTGTGCCCCTTCTCTAGCCATTCATCTTTATAGACTTGAAAGGGCTTGCCCATGGCATAGGCGAAGAATTTGCATTGGTGTTGAATTAGATCGTCGAGGTCACTTTCCTCAAAATAGGTTTTTAATGCAGGGCGTGCATAGACTTGCTTATAGAACTCTTTGATGAGTTCACGCATCACATCCAGACCACCATATTTATCGAATAAATTATCCATCATATTTCCTGTCTGAGCGAACTATCTAGCATTGGATTTACCTAAGTGTCAGCATAGGTCTCAATTTCTGATCCATTCTCAGCCTGTGATAAAAGCAAAAAGAAGATCGAATGACGGAGAGGGTTAGATATTCTCTCATCAGTGGTTACTGACTATACACTAATGAATAGAATTAGCGCAATGCTTGCCTAAAGAGGGTATTTAAGGTGGGCTTTGGTTGATTTGAAATTGATGTGACCGGCGATTCTGAGCCGTCCTTGATAAGGCTCTAATACTTAATTGCTGTAATAACCAAGCAGCGGTCACCAGCCGGTGTTTTAACATTCACCTCATGGTCAATAGACTTGCCCACCAGTGCTCGGGCAATGGGTGAGTCGATGCTGATCCAGTTGAGGGACGAATTAATCTCATCGGAACCCACTAATCGATAGATATGCTCGTCGCCACTGTCTTGATCTTCCACGGTGACCCAGGCGGCAAAGAATACCTTTGAGGGATCTCTGGGTTTGTCTTCAACAATGGTCGCCTCTTCTATGCGCTTGGTGAGATAGCGCACGCGGCTGTCGATTTCCCTGAGGCGGCGCTTACCGTAAATATAGTCACCGTTCTCCGAGCGATCACCGTTTTTGGCTGCCTCGTGAACAATATGAGTGACCTTCGGCCGTTCGATTTTCCATAGCTGATGAACTTCAGCGCGCATCTTACTGGCACCCTCTGGGGTGATGTAGGAGGAACTTTTTGGTGAGGGTGGTCGATAGCGGCCCATGCTTTAGGTCCCATCCGTTAAGCTAAACACATCACGATAGAAGGCCAGTTCGCTTTCCATGGCGTGAATAATATTGTCTGCCTTTCTAAAACCATGGCCCTCATCTGGGAAGGTGACGTGGGCGACTTTGATACCTTTTTCTTGCAATAACTTCACCATCATCTCCGCTTGATTGGGGGGTACCACTTTATCTTCTAAGCCCTGTAAAAATATCACCGGGCAGTTGAGACCTTCGGCATGATGGATCGGTGAACGTTCGAGATAGATATCTCTGCGCTCAGGGTAGGGGCCAATCAGACTGTCCATATAGCGTGATTCAAATTTATGGGTGTCTTTGGCCAGGGTCTCCAAATCGCCAATACCATAGAGACTGGCGCCTGCCTGAAAGGTGTCGGTGAAAGTCAGCGCCGAGAGCACCGTGTAACCGCCGGCACTACCGCCGCGAATCAGGCAGCGCTGGGGGTCGATCATCTGTTGCTCAGTCAGATAGCCAATGGCCTGCTGGGTATCTTGCACATCGGCAATGCCCCAGGCACCGGCCAATGAATGGCGGTAGGCGCGACCAAAGCCGGTGCTGCCGCGATAGTTAATATCCACCACGGCAAAGCCACGGTTGCACCAGTACTGCAGTTTAAGGTTTAAACCGCTGTCGGTAGCGCCAGTGGGGCCGCCATGACAGAGGGCGATGACTGGCGGCAGTTCATCGTCGAGACCGCAGTATTGGGCATTGGTTGGCGGGTAATAAAAAGCGTGTACCTGCTTTTGTGTCTTATCGTCGCCACTGGAAAATACAATTGATTGGGGTTCGGCTAGATCTTCAGGGTCAAGCGCCAAGCTAGCGGGAGAGTAGACTGACTCAACAGAACCTTGTGGGCTAATACTAATCAGTTCACTGGGCAGTGCCGCGGCACCGGCTACTGCATAGAGTGTATTCTGATGACATGTGGGTGCCTGCATGCTGCTGTAGTGGCAATCTATTTGGCTCAGTTGTCCTGAGCTAATATCAACAAATCCGCTGTGCCAGATACCTTTAGCAGTCCAAATGCAGGCAATATTGTTGGCATCAATAAAGTCATAGGTTGTCATACCAAACTGCCACAGGGGTGTGGCAAATTCCGCGTCCATTTCTAGTACTGGATAGATGGCGCCATCTTCAATGCGGTAAATATTCCACCAGTTATTTTTGTCCGAGACAAAATAGAGCTGATTGTCCGGTGACCACTGGGGCTGAAAAATAGCTTCGCTGTTATCTGCGCCGGCCATCAAGGTTTTATCCACTAGCGCGCCATCTGTGAGATTGGCCTGCCAAAGTTGGGTGCTATCCCAGGGCATATTAGGATGCTGCCACTCTATCCAGCAAAGTTGTTTGCCGTCGGGGCTGATACGGGGATAGGCGTAAAAGTCTGCGCCGCTGACTAGCGTTCTGAGTCTTCCGTCGGCAATGGCAATGCTCACCAGACTGTTTTCCGGCTCGCGATCTTCATGGTGAATCTCACAGACCGCAATAATCTGCTGGCCTGATGGATCAACTATTAGGTCGGCAAAGCGCGGGCCTGCTGCGGTGATAGGGACTGGCGACCTGTTCTCGATTAACGATAGCTGATAAATACGCTGGTCTGCGGCATTGACAAAATACAGGTAGTTATCATCCGCGGCATAGGCCATGCCACCATATTCATGAACCCGACTGTGATGGCTAGTGGGCGCTGCGAGTAAGTCCCTGATACTGCCATCTGCCTCGCGGCACATAATGACATTGCGGCCCGCTTCCCAAGGCCGGCTTTCAAGCCAAAATAGGCGCTCACCAAAGGACTGGAGAAAATTTAATCCCGGCGCTGCGCGGGTAATTAACTCGGCGCTAATAGTAGATGGCCAGCTGCCATAGGCCTTGGCTATTTTAGATATTTTAGACATCTTAGCCCCCCGCCAGTTTGACATTGTGGCCGAGTTTTTCCAGTTCGGCCTTCAGGGTCTCGCGATGGTCTCCCTGAATTTCAATTACGCCCTCTTTTACCGTACCGCCGGTAGAGCATTTCTGTTTAAGCTGCTTGGCCAGTGTTTTTAACTCGCCTGCCGCCAGACCCAAACCGGAGACCGTGGTGACCCCTTTGCCCTTGCGACCTTTGGTTTCGCGACGAATACGCACAGTGCCATCGCTCTCGGCGACCTGCTCTGTGGGTGCCTGTTTAATGCGCCCAGAATCCGTGGAGTAGACCAGTCGCGATTCATTATTTGCCATGTGAGTTCTCGATTTCTGCGTTCTTGATTAAGTGCTTAAGATAATTTTACCAATATGTTGGCTCGATTCCATTAGGGCATGTCCCTTGTGGGCCTCTGCCATTGGCAAGCGGCTATTGATAATAGGCTTAAATTTGCCCTCGGCGATCAATGGCCAAACCTGTGACTCAACCCCTGCGGCAATGCGTGCTTTATTTTCCAGAGGCTGAGCGCGCAGAGTCGAACCAGTTAAGACGATCTGTTTGAGCATCAGTGGTAGCAGATCCAGCTCTGTTTTCGAACCACGCAAAAAGGCAATGCTGACAATTCTCGCCTGTGGCGCGCAGGCACTAAAGTTGCGCTGCATATAGTCACCGCCGACCATATCTAAGATCACATTGACGCCGCTGCCGGTCAACTCCTGACAGACCTCAACAAAGTCTTGCTGGTTATAGTTCACCGCTTTCACCGCACCCAGCTCCTCACAGACTGCACACTTTTTATCGGAGCCCGCAGTGGTGATCACATTCACCCCCATGGCCGTGGCCATCTGAATCGCCGTGGTGCCAATACCGCTGGAACCGCCATGAACCAGCAGCCATTCACCGGCTTTTAATTCGGCGCGCTCAAACAGATTGTGCCAAACCGTAAAGCAGGTCTCGGGCAGGGCCGCCGCATCCACCAGATCCAGACCCTCGGGAATGGGCAGGCACAGAGACTCTTCGGCAATCGCATACTCGGCATAACCGCCCCCTGACAGCAATGCACAAACCTGATCACCAATGGCCCAGTCTTCAACTCCTTGGCCCACAGCGACTACTGTGCCAGAAACTTCGAGGCCGGGGATATCGGTGACGCCAGGAGGTGGCGGGTAAAAGCCCATGCGTTGAAACACATCCGGACGATTGATACCGGCTGCGGCAACTTGAATGAGCAGTTGATTGGCACTGGGTTGAGGCACCACTCGGGAGCCGGGTTTTAAAACCTCTGGCCCGCCTGGTTGGGTGATTTCGATGCTGATTTGGCTGTCGGGGAGAGTGCTGGATAAGCTCATGGCGACTTCTGCTCATAGGTTGAATAATTAAACGCAGAGTGTAGCTGGAGTCGCCGGATATTAGTAAGGGATTATTGCAAGAAGTTAATTGCCGCTAAAAACGCCGTATGGCTAAAAACACCCCCACAGACATCAAAATCAAACCCGCGGCACGCTGTAGGGAGATGGGGTGATGTATGGCCCCCATAAGACTGAAATGGTCAATAATCGCAACTGAGATGATTTGTCCCAATAAGACGAAAATCACGGCATTGCCAACACCAAACTTTGGGGCAATCCAGGTAATGCTAAAAATGTAAAAAACAATAAACAGGCCACCGAGATAAGAGCTGAACGCGATGGGCGTTTTCTGAGGCGATATGGAAAAGCCATTGAAGGCGATTAACAGCCCTAGAGATGCGATGAGCCCAACCCCAAATAGAATCGTGGCGGCGAGCATTGGGTTCTGTAATTTTGCGCCCAAACCGCCATTTAACGCGGCCATCACGGGTATGCCCAAGCCTGCTAGTAGCATTATTATGGCGCAGAAAATGGGCTGCTGTGGGATGGTCATTTTCTATGAACCTCGGTTGCGTCGTTCAGTGACCAGTTCGCCCGCAATGCCCCAGTTGTCCGTTTCCACTTCATCAATGATCACGTGAGTGGTCGCTGAGTTTTTGTTGAGCACAGTGGAGAGTAAATCGGTCACGCCTGCGACGAGTAGCTGTTTTTGCGCTTTTGTAACACCTTCTTTGGTAATCTTTATATTGACGAATGGCATGGCAAAAATATCCGTTTGATAAATCATAATGAACGAAGAATAGAATAGGTCAAAGATAGACGCAGAAGATGCAGTTTGAGAGCTATGCAGTTTGAGAGCTATGCGGTTATATAGTCATTATCCTGTGGATTTATGATTAGCGGGCTGAGCGGCAGGCGGGGTTAAAAGTGGGCGCATTTAAACCCAGACATCATTGTCGGCAGTGAGGTCACTTTGAATATCACCGGTATTTTTTGTCCCTTTAGGCTCAATCATCATTATCTTGCACTCGCTTTTTGCAACAGGCTTGTGCTCAACCCCTTTTGGAACAACAAACATTTCTCCAGCATTGAGAGTGACTTTTCCATCCCGAAACTCCAGATCTAAAGTTCCTTCAATAATGATAAAAGTCTCGTCAGTATCAGGGTGGTCATGCCAGACAAATTCACCTTCAACGCGGGCAATTTTGAACTGGTAGTCATTCATCTCGGCAATGACTTTTGGTTGCCACTGTTCGTCGAATTTTAAAAACTTGTTATTGAAATTAACCGGAGAATATTTCATAGGGCGTCCTCTCTGCTTAGCTATTGACTCCTCAAGGCCACAAACACACCACCACCGATCAACATCGCACCAGAGCCAAACTTCAGATACCTAGTCTTGGGTGAGGCTGCAAACGAGGATTTGGTTTTTGCAGCAACATAAGCATAGCCTGCCATTACCAGACCCACAGAGAATGTTGCGATCAGGAATAATAGTCCTATATCGAACATGGAAATACTCTCCAGATCCAAAAAGGCGGGGAAGAAGCTGAGGTAGAACAGGGTGACCTTTGGGTTGCTCACAGAGGTGGCGAGCCCGACCAAATAGTTGGTGGAGTAGTTGGCGGGTTTTAGCGCTTGGCTCGCGCTACTGCTGGTGCCGGAGGTGATCAGTTGGTAGCCCAAGTAGATAAGATAAGCGGCGCCAGCGTATTTAATGATCACAAAGAAACTGCCCATGACCTCGGCAAGGGCGGCGAGACCCAATATGGCTAGAGCGATAAAAATAAAGTCGCCACTGAGAATACCCATGGCCGTTGCTAGGCCTTGGCGAAAGCCAGAGTCCAAGGCGCGGGCGACGACTACCATAACCCCCGGCCCAGGAAGCAGGGCCAGTACGATCATGGTGCTATAGAGCGTGAGTGCGGCGGTGAGGGTCATATTATTTCTATTACCTGATGGTTAATCTGTGACATTTTTTAGCTTCGCCCAGAGTCGTCCGTCGATGGCGGCTAGCCCTAGGCCGATAAAGGCCATGCCTGCGAAGTGCTCAATATTAAGTTGTTCGTCGAGCACAAGCCAGCCTAAGAAGATTGCCGTTACTGGGACTAAAAAGGCTACCAGAGTGACATTGGTCGCCCCTGCTGAGGAGAGCAGATTGAAAAATAAAATATAGGCGAGAGCCGTTGAGAATGCCCCTAACCCAATGACGGCCAGCCAGACTTCACCACTTGGGTTAGCAAGCTGATCGGGACGCTCGAGTAGAAAGACGAGTGGCACCAACATAATGGTGGAGGCGGTGACCTGACCCACGGAGGTTTGGAATGGGCTAATGCCCATGGTCTTAAAACGTCGGCCAAAGGAGGTGGCAAAACCGTATGAGATCGCGGCGCCAAGAATCGCTAGCTGGGCTAGGGTGTCTGTTCCCATCTGCTCTAGTGATGAGGGGCCCATGAGAACAATGACGCCAAAGAAACCAATGGCGACGCCGCTGACTTTACGCGCGGTCATCTGTTCATCCGGCAATAGCCAGCCAGCGATGACCACGGTAAACAGTGGAATGGTGGCATTGAGAATAGAGGCCAAGCCCGAGGCGATATGGGTCTGTCCCCAGACGATTAATGAAAAGGGGATAACATTGTTGAGTAAAGCCATGACAAAGAGATCGCGCCAAAGCTTGGCCGTTCTGGGTGCTTGATGCTGTGAGAGCGATAAAGTCAGCCATAGAATCATCGCTGCAATACCCACTCTTAGGGTGACAATGGTAAGTGGAGGCAGTTCGGTTACGGCGACACCGACAAAAAAGAATGAACCACCCCAGAGGAATGACAGTGACAGCAACATTGCCCAGTCTTTGGAACCCATACTGTGGTTGATCATTGGTTGTACCTAAATCTGTGTCGGCGAGTTCTTGTTAATCAACAGCATCATTCCAGTAGATGGGAGTGATTTGAGCAAGACCCTTTGGTTCTGATCAGAGTGACATAGATTGGGTGATTCGGATAGGACGTATTTAAGGGAGCCCTTGGGTGTTGGCGAGGAGAGCTTTTGGCTTGACAGGGTGATATGGCGGGGGTGACCCGAACAAGCTCACATCGGCAGCTACTCCCGTAGCGGCTCTAAGTCGGTGTCCGATTTTATTAGACCACTACAAACCGCTTTTCTCATTAATTATGACCTGCTTGCTCATTGGTTAGACGTTGATTAAGTCTTGTTGAACTTGCCTTTGAAAAAGCCTTGCAGCTTCCGGTATCCACTAGCCCTCCGGCAACAGAAAGGCGTCCGCGCATATTGACAAGAGAGGGGTGGGGAGACAGCAGAATTGAGCAGTCCAATGCTGTGAGCTTGTCTAATCCTACACGATAATTTTTGAGATAGACCGGATGATCACTGAAGTGGTAACTGTCGTTGCTCATTGGAGAGAGACTATCGGCATATACGATAGAAAGGCAGCGCTCGCCTTCACAGGATTGCCATTGCCAGCTTAGCGCTCCTGCCGTATGCCCCGGAGTGGCAATCGGGGTGAGTGCAAGTTTGGCGAGCTTTACTGTTTCACCTCCCCGTACTATCCCATTCACCAGTGCCGCCGGAAACAACATAACGCCAGGGCGGCGCTGTACCGGTTAATTGGCTTGGCTGGCATAAAGTGACTCCTTTCTATAGATCGCGGCCTAATTAAAAAATAATACTAGGCTAAACATAGTCCAAGCAAAGCCCTTTGCCGAATGGAACTGGCTCATATTATTTGGGCAGAGTTCGGCTGCCAGGAGGCTAAAGACCTCTCACATGCGTTCGAGGCAACAGTCGTGGCCTGTTCTATAAGAGCGTTATGCTTTTTATCGATCGGCATCATTAAAGAACCCGGCCAGAACCGCTAGTTTGCCAATCCATAATCCTGTAACCCATGATCTTGCAATCTGGTAATCCATGATCTTGCAATCTGGTAATCCATGAGCTTATAATCTGCTAATCCATGAGCAGTAAATTAAATTTTCAGGTGTAGATATGGCTAAGCAGGCCCACGAAATATTGGCAGAAGCACTGGATTCAGCCTCAAAATCCACTGTCGATAATGTTCTCCAGAGCCGGTTAATTACGGGAAAACATCTCACCTTGCTAAAAAAGGAGGGTTTTCTTAAGCCAATCGTAAAAGGTTGGTATCTCTTAGATGCAGATTTAAGTCATTCAGATACGGGTGAATCGGTACTCTGGCATGAATCCTATTGGGTCTTTATTGGTCAATATCTCAAAGAGATGGTCGGTGATAATTATATCTTGTCGCCAGAGCAATCTCTCGACTTACATACGGGTAATAATGTACTGCCCAGCCAGCTTCTTATAGGTAATGCGAAGAAAGCCAATCGCATAGTGCCGCTGCCCCGGGGGTTAAGCCTTTCGTTATATACGGCTACTGAGATTCCGAAACAGTCAGATGTCCACGACGGTGTAAATATCTATCCGCTGGAAATGGCTTTGATCAAAGCTGGACCCTCTTATTTTCGTCGACAGATACAAGAAGTCGCCTTGGCTCTCGGAGCTGCAAATCATCGTCTAATATTGCAGCGGTTACTTAAAGAGGGACATGTTGCCGCGGCGGGGCGTCTTGCCGGTGCTTATCGTGAATTAAATATGCCAAGTGCAGCGGATGAGATTTTGTCGGTGATGACAGCCGCGGGATTCAGAATAAAGGAAGTTAATCCTTTTGATGAGCCTTTGCCGGATTTCACAGTATTGCGACCTCAATCCCCCCATGCAGCCAGAATAGAGCTACTTTGGAATTCCCTCAGTGAGCGTATTACAGTGCAACTAGATCCAGCTTTTACGCCACCCAAAAACATCGAAACAGCCATTGAATTACTTGAAGAAAACTATTCCCAGGATGCCTATCACTCGTTGTCGATCGAGGGCTATAGAGTGACTTCAGAATTAATCGAACGGGTGCGCAGCGGGCAGTGGAATCCCGGTTCGGAGAAAGTCGATCAACAAAATCTCGATGCCATGGCCGCAAGAGGTTATTGGGAGGCGCATAATCAGGTTAAAGAAACTATTCGTCATCTACACGGCAGTGGGTTGAGTGCAGAGTTACTGCGTGGAGATTTATCAAGCTGGTATCGAGCGTTATTTGGTCCCATGGTTCGAAGTGGAATGCTGGGAGCATCTGATCTCGCAGGTTACCGCAACCGTCCGGTATTTATTCGCGGGTCTAGGCATACACCGTTGCCAATGGAAGCAATCACAGATGCAATGGATACTTTATTTACCTGTATCGAAAAAGAGCCTCACCCTGTCACTGCGGCAATATTAGGTCATTGGCTCATCGGCTATATACACCCTTATCCTGATGGCAATGGTCGCACCGCGAGGTTTTTGATGAATGCATTGCTGGTCTCCGCTGGATATCCCTGGGCGGTTATTCGCTTAGAAACGCGAAAGGCCTATATGCAAGCGCTAGAGCAGCTGTCGGTTCATCAAAACCCTGACCCCTTTATAAAAGTTGTGTTGGACGCGATGAATTATCCGTGGCAAAAGTAGAGACCCTCTAAGTCGAGGTTATGCATGCCTCAAATGCCGACGTAGTATGCACTATAGCTGCATTGAGATAGGTGACGCCTCTATGTTCAAACTCCGCATCTCCAGTGAACTTCGTGAAAGCCAGAGCCAACTCTGTACAGCCTAAGCATATTACAGTCTTGGTCAGCTGCTCTCCTGAGGCACATTCGCGAACTATTTTATCAATCGCCACAGAACTCCCTTCTGTTTGGCTTTGACACAGTGCTTCAATAACGGCTACCACCTTCACTTTGAGGACTTCTGTTGGCGCATTGAGTACTTCTACCCCAAATTTTTTCATGCTATTTTTAAAGGCAGGGGATGTCATTGTAGGCATAGTGCCTAAAACTGATAGCCTGTTGATCCCTCTCTTTATTAGAGTAAACAGCAATAGCGTCATAGATACTTATTATATGAACATTTATGCCTTTAGAAATTCAGTTTAGTCGGGTATGGGGAGTTACATTGGCAAGAAAAATCAAATCAGCACCGTTGTGTTCAAGGCGGTTAAGGGCGCGTTGAAAATAGGCATCCCATCTATGCCATATACCTGGCTTGGACGAGCCTCGATTGTTTACGGTGAAATTCATGTTCAATGAAGAGACTTTATATTGGTTGCGATGATCTCCGCGCCGGCTTCTGTGCTGCCATCGATTAATATGTGGCCTTTATCGCCGGTGACCAAGATAGCTGTAATCCCACAAGTCCCGACATAATAGCTGTTGCCGAAAATACGAAAAGATGGGCCAGGTTTGTCCCATTCATTCCAGTCAGTGCAGCTTTTAACCCGCTCTGAGTGGGGAGGCGCCGTCACTGGTAAGTACGCTGGGTCCGTTGCGCATCCAGATGCGATGACAAAACTACATAACGCCAGGGCGGCGCTGTAACCGTTGGTTTTTTTGGTCGGCATAAATGTTATGGCTCTAATCGTTTGATTTGATAGGTCAGGCTAACTGGAGTGATGATCAATCAAGTGTAATTTCTAGAAATGTGGTGAATTTATCTAGCGTTGACTACACTCATTTGGAGGTTCTAAGTTGCTGGTCGCTGAGGTCTAAGGTTGCTCTGCTCATGTTCACGATCGCAGTCTGGGAAAGCATTCGATGCCTTCCTGTCTTGAACAACATTTGGCTCTTCTCAGGATTTATAAATCGTAGCTAAGTTGATTTTCGAGGAGAGATTTTGAATGCGGGGTACTGATAAATGAGCACTATTATGATAAACAAATACTTATTAGCTACAGTTATTTTTATTGCAAATATCCCTGCTGTTTTGGCGGCCGAGGAAGCTGAATTGTGCAGTGCTTTACAGACTGTAGATTTCTCAACCATCCAAGACGCACCGACCGAAATCATCGCAAGTAATCTTGTGGCCACTACCGAGGATCTGCCAGCTTATTGTCAAGTACAGGGCTACATCGCGCCACAGGTTGGGTTCGAAATTCGTCTCCCGGCAGACAATTGGAATGGGAAATTTCTGCAACTAGGGTGCGGCGGTGGCTGTGGTTTTGTAGTTGTTGAGTCGTGTTTCGATGCTTTGCATAGAGGCTATGCCTGTATCGCATCTGATATGGGGCATAAGGGTCGTGGGGTATGGTCGTATAATAATCCGCAAGCGGAAATAGATTGGGGGTATCGCGCGACTCATGTGACAGCATTGGCAGGTAAAGCAATTACTGCACAATTTTACGGTAGAGCGCCAAGCAAGTCCTATCATATGGGGAACTCAACCGGTGGAAGGCAAGGCATGGTTGCAGCACAGCGTTTCCCTTGGGACTTTGATGGTATTATTGCAGGCTCGTCTGCTTCTGATCAATCAGGCTCCATTATGTCTAGACTTTGGGCCGCCCTCGCTCTATGGGATCAAAACGGTAAACCCATTTTAAACCCTGCGGAATTTCAACTTGTACATAATGCAGTCGTAGCCGAATGCGATATGAACGACGGAGTCAAAGATGGTGTTATCGGTGACCCACGTATATGTAAATTCAATCCTGAAAATTTGGTCTGTAAAGGAAATTCAACGACGGGGTGTTTATCCAAGGCACAGGCTCGTGCAATGCAACGAATGTATACCGGCCCGACCACTTCGGAAGGCGAGGCTATCTTCGTGGATGGTGCATTTATGCCCGGTACCGAACTTGCTTTTGACGATCGCTTCCGCGTTGGTAGACTACAGGGTTTTGATGCCAATTTTTTACGATACATGGCATTCGTTCCAGACCTCGGTCCGGGTTGGCAAGTAACGGACCTTGATTTTGAGCGCGACTACAAACGCTTTGCGATGATGGAATCTATCTATGCAGCCAATAATCCTGATCTGCGTAAATTTAAGAAAAACGGAGGAAAGCTCATCATCTATCACGGCTGGGCTGATACCAATATTCCACCGCTAAAATCGGTTGATTATTATGAGACTGTCGAGAAGACTATGGGTGGGCCTGAGGCAACACAAGACTTTGTTCGTCTGTTCATGGTGCCGGGAAAAAATCATGGTAATAGTGGCGATGGTGCTTGGTATATCGACTATCTTAGCTATCTGGAAAATTGGGTTGAACATGGCAACGCGCCGGGAAAAATGATCGGTGCACATATAGAGCTTCCCGATGACCGGATGGAGGCTCGGCATAAATTGAGATTTCCCCTCGACCCAGCCGATGTGAAATTTACTAGGCCCGTTTATCCTTATCCATTGCGTGCAAAATATAAAGGCGTCGGTGATCAAAATAATGCCGAGAATTTTGAGCCGGTGGGGCCAGATTAGTAAAGGTGGTTATCTGGTAGCGTTATTCGGAGACCGCCCAGCCACAAACTTCCACCCCACATCCTTAGCCACTTCGGTTACTATCTCCCTGCACTAAATACCGGAGAGTAGAAGATGCCCGCTGAAGTCCAAACCCATTACCGCGCCTGTAACCTTTGTGAAGCCATCTGTGGCCTTGAGATTAAAACTCAAGGCGATCAGGTTCTGTCGATTAAAGGTGATAAGAATGACCCTTTCAGTAAAGGTTATATCTGCCCCAAGGGCACGGCGATGGAAGATATCTATACCGACCCGGATCGACTGCGATTGCCAGTCAAAAAACAGGGTGATAGCTGGGTCGAAATTAGCTGGGAAGAAGCCTTCAGTACCGTTGCTGAAAAGCTGACGGCAGTGCAAGACCAGCATGGCGCAGATTCTGTTGCCTTCTATGCCGGCAACCCCAATGTACACAATTACGGCAGCATGACCCACGCCAGTGTGTTGCGCAAAGCGGTGCAAACCAAAACCCATTTTTCCGCCACCAGCCTTGATCAGTTGCCCCACCACTTAACCTCTCTAAGTCTGTTTGGCCATCAGTCGCTGATTCCTGTGCCCGATATTGACCACACCAATTACATGCTGATTATTGGTGGTAATCCGCTGGCCTCTAATGGCAGCATTATGACTGTGCCCAATGTCCCCAAGCGCCTGAAGGCAATTCAGCAGCGCGGTGGGCGCTTTGTGGTGATTGACCCACGGCGCACAGAAACCGCTGAGATTGCCGACCAACATTTATTTATTCGCCCCGGCACAGATGCCTTCTTATTAATGGCTATGCTCAATACATTATTCGCCGAGAACCTGGTGTACACCGGCCACCTCACCGACCTGCTGGTTGGAATAGATGATGTCCGCAGTGCCTGTGAGTCCTTTACCCCGGAGTTAGCCGAACAGCGAACCGGTGTTGCCGCTGAGCAAATTCGCCAGCTGGCCCGTGATATGGCCAATATAGACGGGGCTGTCTGCTATGGCCGGATGGGGGTGTCGGTGCAGGTCTATGGCACGCTGTGTCAGTGGGCGATCCATATGATTAATATTCTTACCCATTCCTTGGATGTGCGCGGCGGCATGATGGCTTCCTCCCCAGCCTTTGGCTTTATTAAGCCTGGGGAGTCTGGGGCAGGGCACTTTGCGGCATTTCATAGTCGCGTTAGTGGGCTGCCAGAATTTGCCGGTGAGTTGCCGGCCACGGTTATGGCTGAGGAGATGTTAACTGAGGGTGAAGGCCAGATTCGCGCGTTGGTGTCTATTGCCGGTAATCCGGTGCTTTCAGCCCCCAATGGTCAGCAGATTGATCAGGCGTTAAGCGGCTTGGACTTTATGGTGAGTCTTGATTTTTATATCAATGAAACCACTCAGCATGCGGACATTATTTTGCCGCCCACCAGTGCCTTGGAACACGATCATTACGATATCGCCTTCCACCGTTTGGCGGTGCACAACACGGCGCGCTTTAATGAGCCGGTGTTTGAACCCGCTGCTGGTGCATTGCACGACTGGGAAATCTTCAATGGCTTGGGCCAGGCGATTGCTGCCCATAAAGGCATAGAGATTAAGTCATTGCCCTCTCCGGACAAGATGGTTGATATGGGTATTCAGCGTGGGCCTTACGGCGCTGCTGCTGGCCATGAGCTAGAGCTGACCCTAGATAAGATTAAGCAGCATCCCCATGGTTTGGATATCGGAAGGTTAGTCCCAAGCTTGCCTGAGCGTCTCTGCACGGTGGATGGCAAAATAACCCTGATGACCGACTATATAGTCAAAGACCTAAAGCGCCTTGGCGCTGATGAGGCGCTAACCGAAGCCGATGAATTACTGCTGATTGGTCGTCGCCATATTCGCAGCAATAACTCCTGGATGCATAACTCTCACCGATTAGTGAAGGGCAAGCCACGCTGGCAGTTGCTGATGCATCCGGAGGATCTAGCTGCTCGCAACTTGGAAGATCAATCACAGGTACGTATCGAATCTCGGGTTGGCTCTGTGGAGACTCAGGTTGTTGCCAGTGACGAAGTGATGCCCGGTGTGGTGAGTCTGCCTCATGGTTGGGGGCATAAACGGGCAGGGGTCAATATGACGATTGCCACCGCGCAAGATGGGGTCAGCTGTAATGATCTCACCGACGATAAGCTTATCGATGAGGTCAGTGGCAATGCTGCCTTAAATGGCGTGCCGGTTAAAATTTTTGCAGCGCTGTCGTAAAGTATTAATGCACAGTATTAAAAAAGGTATGGCCAATGTCCTTTAAGGCATTGGCCTCACTCTTGCGGTCTATTTTAGTCTTTATACTGCTGTTTAAACATCATCGTTTCTACTCCGAAACTGACATCCAAGCTTGTTATACAGCCTTAAAGCCCAGCTAGTACATGAAATATCTCTTGGGCGCACACAACTCTCTTGTCGAAAAAGACCAAAAACCTATAACAAGGTAAAAAAATCGTCCTTTAGCAACACTATCATATGGACACTATTCGTTTTTCGTAGTATCTTTCAGCTCTAACACTATCAAATGGACACTATGCATAAAGTGTAGTATCTTGGGAATATAAAGTCTTAGAAGCGTCGGTTCCATATGGAATTTTGGCCCTATCGAAGGACGCATAACTATAAGTACAACCGGGGGAACAATGCTCAAACCTCTTCAAGCCAGATTGGCTGCGTCACTTATGCGAAATTCTTCGCTGTCGCTGCTAGTGCTTGGTGCAATAACGATATTTTTTGCCGTGGGTCTGCAATTTGTAGAGCTGCGTACAATTTTTTCTGACCTACTCCCGAAAAACCACCCTTTCGTAGAGACCTTCACGGATCACCCTAACTTTGGTAATCCGCTCACCGTTACGATCATGGTCAAAAATAAAGAAGGTAGCATCTACAACCCCGAGACATTACAGAAAGTATGGGATCTTACCCGAGATATCGATCTCGCAGCGGGCGTCGACCACGACCAGATACTCTCTATAGCAACAGAAAAGGCTCGCTACGCTGAGGCGACTCCCTTTGGCATTGAAAGCCAGCCATTGATGGGCGATTCAGTCCCGACGACCCCTGAAGAAATTCTCGACTTGCGCCAAAAGGTTAAGAAGGCCCCCAATGCCCGCGCTTTCCTGATTTCCCAAGACGAATCCGCCACCTTAATTAAGGCGACCTTTATTGAGCGCCTAGTCGATTACGGCGATCTGTTTGCCTACGTACAGAACCTGGTTGAAAGCGAGCGCGATGCCAAGCATGAGATTCATGTGGCAGGGCAGCCGATGCTTACCGGCTGGGTCTATAGTCACCAGGCCGCGATGCTGGGCATCTTTGGTGTGACGATTATCGCGCTTATTCTGTCACTGATCATTTACATGTCGAACTTCGTCGGTGTGGTTATTCCGGTTGTCACTAGTGCTGTGGCTGCGATCTGGGGTTTCGGTTTTGTTGGCTGGTTAGGCTATCCCATTGAGCCTTTGATTATGGTGGTGCCGCTGTTATTGGTCGCCCGATCCTTTAGTCACTGTGTGCAGTTTATTGAGCGCTACTACGAGGTTTATCCTCAGGTCAAAGATAAGAAAAAAGCGGCAGAGATGGTCCTTGGGGTAATGATGACGCCAGGTGGTCTGGGTATCTTTACCGATGCGATTGGTATTCTGCTGATTATTGTCGCACCCATACCGGCGATGGAGCGCTTCGCGATCTTCTGTGGTTTCTGGGCGCTGATTCTTTTCCCAACCAATGTGTTGTTGTCGCCCTTAATGCTGTCTCTACTGCCAGAACCCAAAAATGCGGCTGCTATAACCGGCGCC